>ERZ856578.940-NODE-940-length-58414-cov-11.709241_pt1 | contig 58414 bp, 51 predicted proteins | sample MGYA00514384_ERZ856578 | MGnify/ENA primary metagenome ERZ856578 (study PRJEB29103, sample SAMN06111958) | human gut metagenome | biome: human gut; feature: ankylosing spondylitis patient; material: healthy_person | host: Homo sapiens | place: China:Hangzhou...
TCTCGACTTTAGCCTTCGCCGGCAACGCCGAAAACCCCACAGCCAATGTGCAAAACGTTGCGGTGGGAGACAAAACGAGTAATTCACCGAAGAACATTTTCTGACAGTCGATTTAAAAAGAGGGGAATCCGAAACGGGTTCCCTTTTTTGTACCTGCTGTTTCCTTTTTCTTCAAGTTTCTTGCAATTTCCTGCTATTTACACTTTAGTCCATCAGTTTGTGATTCAATGCAATTTTTGTATTGAAATTGTCTCATATTCGTCACTTAGTAGGTCGTTTCAAGCAATTTTTGATTTCAGCTTGACGGATATCAATAGGTTAAAAATAGGGGGTGGGTATTCTGCGATCTGCGTATCTATGTTTTTTGTTACGGAGGAAAGGTATGCAACCTAATTTTTTTAAAACAGCTGTAGCTATTGCTATTGCTTCATTGTCAACAGCAGCTTTCTCTTCAACCCCTTTTGTCTCATGGAGCGGTAGTCAGCTTCCCACCGTTGACGATCTGTATACGATTTCAGCAGAGGATGCAGATAAGCATGCAGGAACAGATTCGTCTTGGTTTCCAGTTTTGTCTATTGTAGATAGCGCATCCGGAACAATGAATGATCTGGATTTATCGGTTAAAACAACTGGTTTGTCGTCTAAACAATTTTTAACTGTTGATGTTCAAAACGGCAATGTATCTTTTAGTGGTAAGAAATTTAATGTAAGAGTTGAAACTGACTTTAAAGGGACAGGTAATAATCAAGCTACAGCGGTTATTGTTCGTAATGGTTCTAAATTAAATCTTTCATCAGATGAGAATATTATTAATGTTATTTCCTCTAATGAAGATGGAAAATCAGTTTATGGTATAGCTGTTCAAAGTGAAAAATCAGAATTAGTCGTTTCTAGCAAACTCACAAGTATTAATTTGAAAACTAGCACAAATAGAGATGCCTCAAGTCCTATAAATGGAGTCAGTACGTACAGTGAAGCCCCTGGCATTAATGCATCATCTGGAGGCAAAGTTCACTTTACAGAAGGAACGAAGTTAAATATCTCAGTTGAATCTACCGGCGATGCTGAATTCGGTCAATGGACTGCCGACAATATCGGTGATAATGATTCAGGATTCATCGGTAATTACTGGGGAGGTTCACCTGCCTACGGTATTAAATTAGAGGGTGGTCAAGGCATTTTTGACGGTGATGTTGATATTGATGTGAAAGCAAATGGCGGTCGCGCTGTTGGCGTTGCGGTTACTAACTATTTTGCAACGACAGAGTGGGATCAAGTTTGGGGAAATGCAGCAGGCAGTTTCAATAATTTAAAGGTTTCTGCAGAAAGTAAAACCGGTGAAGCTATTGGTGTTGACGTTTCCTATGGTGAAGGTGCTGAAAATACAGTCATTCTTACCGTTGAAGGAGACACTGAAGTAGCCGCTAGCACGGAAAGCGGCGATGCATATGGTTTACGCATAAACGGTAATACTACTGCCCTGTTCAATGGTAACGTAAAAGCACAAGCTACAGCCGGAAAAGATGGACAAGCTTATGCCGTCTATGTTGATCAGGCTACGTTGAATATTGCCGGTGCTACTAATGCATTGAATGGCAATGTGTCTGTCAAAAACGGTGCAGTTCTGACTTTTGGTCAAAACAGCAAGCTAAGAGCTGCGCAGGCTGAAAGCTATACATACATTGACGGCAACTTGGATGCTTCTGAAAACGGATCTTTGGCTTTGCGTCAAGCTACAGTCGAGCTTGCTGGAGCACATAAACTCTCTGCTCAAAAAATGACTTCCAATCAAAGTCAGATTGTCTTAAATGAAGTTGTTGAAGATAGCCCGGCTATTGAAGTTGCCGAATTAACCGGAGATTCCTTGTCTGTTGTTGGATCTGCAAAATTTGGCGATCAATACAGTAGCGTTGAAGAAGCTTCAAAAGCTTTAAGTAAGACGCTCTCCATTAAAAACAGTGACACAACTGATACTGAGGTGCAGTTACGTGGCGAAGAATCTTCAGTGTTGGGCGAATGGGCTATTGATGCAAACGGTAAGCTCGTTGCTAAGGAAAACACCAAGCTCTTATCCATGAAGGGTGTTAACGCTGCAGCATTGGTTGCATGGCGTGACGAAGTGGCCTACACCAATCAACGTATGGAATTTTTGCGTGACAACAGCCACGCTTACGGTGCCTGGGCTCAAGTCTATGGTGGCGAAAGCGCTTATGACGACGCTAGCGTTGATTTGACAACCACTACAGTTCAAGTCGGTGCTGATGCTACGATCGGTGACTGGGTTGCCGGTGCTGCCTTCTCCTACATGAATGGCGACGCTGACATGAGTAACGGTCAGGCTGATACGGACGCTTATACCTTGTCCCTGTACGCAAGCCGCATGTTTGACTCCGGCCTCTTTGTCAACGGCTTGGCTCGCTACGGTCGCTTGTCTACGGATGCTACTGCCGGCAACATGGATGGTTCTTACGACAATAACGCCTTTAGCGTTGGCGGTAACGTCGGCTATCGCTTCACGTTTGCCAAACAAGCTTTTGTTGAACCGATGTTCGGATTGCAATATGCCTATGTGACGGGCGATGACTACAAGGCCAGCAATGGTGTGAAGGTCGAGCAAGACGACTTTGATGCGTTGATTGCAAGCTTGGGAGTTCGCACAGGCTTTGACTTTGCTAAGGATGCTGGTAAGTTATATGCACGTGCTTCCGTGAACCATGACTTCTTGGGTGAAGTGGATGGAACTGCCAGCAACGATAAAGCGGTGAGCGACATGTACGTTGACTTAGGCGGTACGTGGTTCACGTATGGCGTGGGTACGCAATTTAACATCACGGACAATTTGTCTGTTTGGGGGAATGTGGACCGCACGACAGGTGGCGAAGTTTCAACTCGCTACATGATGAACGCCGGTTTGCGTTATGTCTTTTAACTGATTCTTATCAGTTGAAATAAAAAGGTCCCTGAGATTTGATGGTTTCAGGGACCTTAATGTTTTTAGCGCATCAATTCGTTTTTGATGTTTGTAGCTTTTTCACTATATTCGTCCGTTTTTTCGCTTAAAAAATCTTTTGCAACTTCGTAGTGATCCATTAAAGTGTTGCCCGTTTCTTTTAATTGAGCTTCAAGGTCTTTGTAGCCCGCAGAGATGCATTGGCTTGCAATATTCTGAGCCTTCTCTAATCCTTCCTTCTGAGCGACTTCGTTAATGTAGCTGACTGAACAAGTGCTGTCAGTGATATCCAGATCATCAACAGCCCAAGAAGGGGAGCTAAGAGCAAAAGCAAAGGAAGCAATAAGCAGTGTGCGAAAGACCATATGTTTAAATCCTCAACGTTCATTTTTAAGTCGTTTCAGATTACCATGATTTGTTTTAGCTTTAATTCAAATTTTTGTTACAAACTCTGAAAAATTGCGTCAAAAAACAAATTGGTATCGCTTTACAATTAGGGAAGTTTTTTTGAGAAAGGCTTTTGTTTATGCCTCAAATTTATTCAAGGATTATCGGGACGGGTTCAGCATTACCTGAACGTTCAACGACGAATCAGGCCTTGGCCGATGAGCTTGCACTTCGCAATATTGAGACAAGCGATGAATGGATTCGCACCCGAACGGGGATTGAGAAACGCTATTTAGCCGAACGCGGTTTAACTACCACGCAATTAGCTGAACGCGCTGCTAAATCAGCCTTGTGGGATGCGGGCGTCGATCCTTCAGAAATTGACCTCATCATTGTGGCCACTACAACGCCAGACATGATTTTCCCGAGCACTGCCTGTCAGCTGCAAAAGCTTCTGGGTTGTGCAAAAGGCGCAGCTTTCGATCTTCAGGCTGTTTGTGCGGGCTTTATCTATGCGCTTACCAATGCCGATGCTCTAATTAAGACCCGACTTTATAAAAAAGCTATTGTGGTGGGCGTGGATATTATGAGCCGAATCGTCGATTGGGACGATCGCTCAACCTGTGTGCTCTTTGGTGACGGTGCGGGCGCTGTGGTTTTGGAAGCATCAGATGAACCCGGACTTTTAGCCGCCAGACTGAGTGCCGACGGAACGCTTGATGAAAAAGTATTGGGCTGCAACGCGTTTGTTAACGGCGGAGAAATTCACGGCGATCCTTTCGTAAGAATGGACGGACAGCATGTTTTCCGAATGGCTGTAAGCTCCATGAGTGAAAGCGCTCGGGCTGTGTTGGAAGATGCGGAACTTACCGTTGAAAATATCGATTGCTATGTTCCCCATCAGGCCAATCTTCGCATTATGCAGAAGGTTGCTCAAAAGATCGGAATTCCTGAAAATAAAATGGTCGTGACGGTCAATCGTCACGGAAACACTTCTGCGGCATCAGTGCCTCTGGCGCTTGATAATGCCGCTCGTCACAATGAAATTCATCAGGGTGATGTTGTATTAATGCAGGCTGTCGGTGCAGGCATGGCTTGGGGCAGCGTTTTAGTCAAATGGACTAAGGAGAGCAATTAAATGAAGTTAGCTTTTGTATTCCCGGGTCAGGGCAGCCAAACCGTTGGTATGCTTGATAGCTTTGCTGAAAATGAAGTGGTTCAGAAGGCTTTGCAAACAGCCAATGAAGCCCTGGGTGAAGACTTGGCTGAGATGATTCACACGGGGCCTGCTGAAAGCCTCAATATGACGGTCAACACGCAGCCGGCAATGCTTACGGCCAGTGTCGCTTTGTATCAGGCCTGGCTTGCTTTGGGCGGTAAAAAACCTGAAGCAATGGCCGGTCATAGCCTTGGCGAATATTCGGCACTTACGGCTGCCGGCGTATTTGAATTAGCTGATGCGGTGAAGTTAGTGCGCTTCCGTGCAAAAGTGATGCAGGAAGCAGTTCCTGTTGGAAAGGGCGGCATGGCAGCCATTATCGGTTTATCAGATGAGGCTGTGGCAAAGGTCTGTGGCAATGCAGCAGCTGAGGGAGTGGTTGAACCGGTAAACTTTAACTCTCCGGGTCAAGTAGTGATTGCAGGCGAGAAGGCAGCGGTGGAAAAAGCCTGTGAATTAGCTAAAGCCGAAGGTGCCAAGCGTGCTTTGGTGCTACCGGTTTCTGCTCCTTTCCACTCATCATTAATGAAGCCTGCAAGCGTAGCTTTGGAAACTAAGCTCAATGAAATTTCAATGAAGACACCTCAAATTGACGTGATTGCAAACGTTGATGTTAAGGTTCATCATGATAAGGATGCGATTGTTGCAGCGTTGGCAGCTCAAGCGGCCGGCGCTGTTCAATGGGTAAAGACCATTCAGGCTTTCAAAGAAATGGGGGTTACTCATATTGTTGAATGTGGACCGGGACGAGTGTTGGCCGGTCTCATTAAGCGTATAGATTCTTCTATCGTTGTTAAAAATATCAATTCTCAAGATTCCCTTGTTGCGGTCCTTGAAGAAATTAATCAAGCTCAATAACTTTAAGCCTATAGGATTTAGAAAATGACAAATGTGTTTACTGCAGACGCATTAAAAGATCAGGTAGTTTTTATTACCGGAGCTTCTCGTGGTATTGGTGCTGGCATTCTTGATGCTTGCTTGGCTGCCGGAGCGACGGTGATTGGTACGGCAACAAGTGAGTCTGGCGCCGCAACGATTACGCAAAAAATTGCAGAGGCTAACGGCAAGGGTGAGGGTGTTGTACTCAATGTGACTGATGCTGAGCAAAGCGAAAAGGTCCTGGGTGATGTTAATGCAAAATACGGTGCGGTGACTGTGCTTGTCAATAATGCTGGTATTACGCGTGACGGGTTAGCCATGCGTATGAAGGACGAGCAATGGCAGGAAGTCATTGATACGAACCTCACTCCGGCATTTCGCTTAAGCCGTCTGGTGATGCGAGGAATGATGAAAGCTCGTAGCGGCCGTATCATCAATATTGTCAGTGTTGTCGGGTCAATGGGTAACGCCGGACAGGCAAACTACGCAGCCGCAAAGGCCGGTGTTGCTGGTCTAACACGTGCATTGGCCCGTGAATTGGCTTCCCGTAATATAACGGTCAATGCCGTGGCTCCGGGTTTTATTGAAACTGATATGACTAACGCCTTGCCGGAAGATCATCGTCAGGCACTTTTGGCTCAGATTCCCTTGGCCCGTTTGGGTCATACGGATGATATTGCTAATGCGGTGCTCTTTTTGGCTTCGCCTGCGGCCTCTTACATCACTGGTGTAACTCTGCACGTAAACGGTGGTATGTATATGGTATAGTCCGAACGGATGAGGGTTTTACCCTCATCTTTTCTTTTCGCTCTGATAAAATACTAAGAAGTTAATTTTTTCGGCGCACCTAATGGTTGCGTCGTTTTGAATTGTCATCAAGGAGACTTATCAAATGAACGACATCGAACAACGTGTCAAGAAGGTTATCGCCGAACAATTGAGCATTAATGAAGCAGACATCAAGAATGAATCTGCTTTCATCGAAGACCTCGGCGCCGACTCTTTGGATACGGTCGAATTGGTTATGGCTTTGGAAGACGCTTTTAAGATTGAAATCCCGGACGATCAACAAGAAAAGTTGCGTACGGTTCAACAAGCGATCGACTACATCCAAGCCCACGCTAAGTAATCAGTACCATCTCTAAGATGGACGCCCCGCCTTAAACGCCAAGTAATTGGTTGAGTTTCGGCGGGGTTTTGTTAATGAATTAAATGACTAAGGGAGAATGTCCATGCGTCGTGTAGTGGTAACCGGTCTCGGCATGGTATGTCCGATCGGTAACGATGTGAAGACAAGTTGGGAAAATGCTTTGGCAGGTAAAAACGGTATCGGTCCGATTACTCGTTTTGATGCCAGTGGCATGGGCTGCCAAATCGCTGGCGAAGTGAAGGACTTCAATGTTGAAGAATACCTGCCCGCAAAAGAAGCCCGTCGCTATGACCGTTATGTTCACTACGGTGTAGCTGCCGGCACGCAAGCTATTCGTGATTCAGGCTTGGATCTTGAAAAAGAAGATCTCACCCGTATCGGCTGCTCGATCGGCTCCGGTATCGGCGGCTTGGGCATGATTTGCGATAACTATCTTGCTTTGCATGAACGCGGTGCCCGCCGTGTCTCTCCCTTTATGATTCCCGGAACGATCATTAACATGATTTCCGGCCAGCTCTCCATCATGTTTGGCTTAAAGGGCCCCAATATTGCTCACGTAACGGCCTGCACGACCGGCCTTCACGGAATCGGTGAAGCCAGCTGGATCATCCGCCGCGGTGACGCTGATGTGATGGTGGCGGGCGGCGCCGATGCCAGCATTTGTCCTGTCGGCGTTGCTGGCTTTGACAATATGCATGCTTTGAGCCGTCGCAATGACGATCCGGCTCATGCCTCGCGCCCCTTTGATAAGGATCGTGACGGCTTTGTGATGGGTGAAGGTGCAGGCGTTGTAGTGATCGAAGAACTTGAACACGCCCTGGCTCGCAGTGCTCATATCTACGCTGAAATCGTGGGTTACGGTTTGTCTAGCGATGCAGGTCACATCACGACCCCGAATACCGATGGTCCGAAGCGCTGCATGGAAATGGCTATGGCTCGTGCCGGCATTAAACCCGAAGACATTGACTATCTGAATGCTCACGGAACCTCTACGCACGTGGGTGATGCCAACGAAACGAAGGCAATTAAAGAAGCTTTCGGCGACGCGGCTAAGAAGCTCGTTGTGAATTCCACGAAGTCGATGACCGGTCACTTGTTGGGCGGCGCAGGCGGCATTGAATCCGTCTTTACGATTCTGGCTGTTAAGAACCAGGTTTCGCCTCCGACCATCAACATCGTTGAGCAGGATGAAGAGTGCGATTTGGACTACTGTGCCAATAAGGCTCGTCCGATGAAGATCCGTTATGCCATGAAGAATTCCTTCGGTTTCGGCGGCACAAACGGTACTTTGATTTTCAAGCACTGGGACGAATAACCCAGCTTGAAGGTTGATACTTGGCTCGAAGTTCCTTTAAAGTACTTCGAGCCATATTACTTAGGAGTTGTGAAATGGATATTCAAAAAGACAATCAGATGTATATGCAGGTGGCAATGCTTGCTGCTCAGCGCAGCTATGCTAAGCGCCTTAAAGTCGGCTGCGTGATTGTGAAAAACAACTCCATTATCTCTATTGGCTGGAACGGGATGCCTACGGGGTATGACAATTGCTGTGAAATGGAAGTCGATGGCAAATTGGTGACACGCCCTGAAGTGCAGCATGCTGAACTCAATGCTATCGCAAAGCTCGCCTATAACGGTTACTGCAGTAAAGATGCCGCTATTTTTATTACGCACAGTCCCTGTATTCACTGTTCTCTTTTGATTCAAAAGTGCGGTATTTCTCATGTTTATTATCATGAGATGTATCGTGACGATGCCGGTATTAAATTTTTAAAAAGTGCCGGTATTGTTGTAGAACAGCTCTAATTTATCGTTATTTTGTGTTTTATTTTGCCCACAGTTTGTGGGCATTTTTATCTCACTTTTGTCTCAGTTTGATGAGAATCAAGACGTTTTTTCGGGGAGGGGGTATCCTGCAGCTAGCGTATCTATGTTTTTTACGGAGGTAAGATATGCAATCACGTTTTATTAAGACAGCAATCGCATTATCTATTTCTGCGATTGGTTCCGCAGCTTTCGCAGCTGACGCACCTGTTCGCCAACTTGGAGAACAAGTTCTTGTTGATGGAGTAGCAAGCCGGCCCTCTGGAATAATAGGTGGTTATGAAATTGGTTCAGATAATGCCACTACAGTAATTATCAAGGCCTCTGGTACTACTCAGTACAATGACAAAGATGGCAACCCTGTAACGATGGCTAATAAAGCTGTCTGGTTGACCGGTGAAGATAACTCTACCATTTTGGGTAAAAATATTGATATAACGTCCGAACTGGGTAGAGCAGTTCAGGTTGACACTGGTGCAAAATTAAAGCTGGGTAGTTCTAATACGGAAGAGATTTCAATCACGAGCTCGAGCATGGGTATTTTCGTGTTGGAAAAAGCTCAGTTGTCGATTGAAAGTAAAAAATTAACTGTTACAGAAAATTCCGAAAGTGGTTTTGGAATTCATGTTCAAAATAATTCACAGGTAGAAGATTCCCCTTCGGATGCCGCACATTTAACTATTAAAGCTGACGAGATAGTTGTTAATTCTAAGGCCTTAGGTTTATCTGCATTTTCTAATGGCAAGATGGATATTGAGGGCAATATTACTGTTAATGCCATGAATGCGATTGATATTCGTGGAAATTCTATTGTAAATGTTAATGTTGATGGGAAGCATTCAACCGTTTTAAATGGGGATATTGTGTTTGAAACCCCTGCAACTCCTGACGATCCCCAAAACAGTGGTAATTTGATTAATTCACATGTCACTGTTGGTCTTCATGGAGAAGGTTCTAGCTGGACAGGCAGAGCTTACCAAACATACCAGGTGAAAAAAGGTGAGGAAAAAGTAACTGTAGAAACAGTTGCATTAGATAATGGTGAAGTATTTTTCGGTAATGTAGATGACTTCAAATTAGATATGACAAACGGAGCTCAATGGAACATGACTGGTGACAGCTTCGTTAATGATATTGAAGTCGCTGATGGTGCATCCATCAATATGCAATCTGATGCAGAAGTTTTCAATGTCGACGGATTGGCTCTCGAAAACGCAGCAGTCAATATGCAAGGCGGTGAGAATCAAAAAGCCACTATCAATAGACTGTCTGCCAGAAATGCTTCTCTTAACATGAGAGCTTCTACCGAAGATGGCAAGACAGTTAAAACCGCTCAGTTTGAAGTTTTAGAGTCTGTCGAAGACGGTTCTGATATCGGAGTAACTCTGACGGGTATTACGTCTGACGATATTGAAGATGCACAAGCAGCCATGGATTCTGTAAAGGATGCCGTTGTTGCTAAAGGTGCAACGATTGATAAGACCATTACAGAAGGCGACATCAGAGGGGCAATCACTGAAAGAACAGCAGCCAACGGAACTCGTTCTGATGTACAAACAGCTGAAAACACGAAGCTCTTATCCATGAAGGGTGTTAACGCTGCTGCATTGGTTGCTTGGCGTGACGAAGTGGCTTACACCAATCAACGCATGGAATTCCTGCGTGACAACAGCCACGCTTACGGTGCTTGGGCTCAAGTCTACGGCGGCGAAAGCGCTTATGACGACGCAAGCGTTGATTTAACAACTACTACTGTTCAAGTCGGTGCCGATGCTACGATCGGTGACTGGGTTGCCGGTGCTGCCTTCTCCTACATGAATGGCGACGCAGACATGAGTAACGGCCAGGCCGATACGGACGCTTATACATTGTCCCTGTACGCAAGCCGCATGTTTGATTCAGGCCTCTTTGTAAACGGCTTGGCTCGCTACGGTCGCTTGTCTACGGATGCTACGGCAGGCAACATGGACGGCTCTTATGACAATAACGCCTTTAGCGTTGGCGGCAATGTAGGTTATCGCTTCACGTTTGCCGAACAAGCTTTTGTTGAACCGATGTTCGGTTTGCAATACGCCTATGTGACGGGTGACGACTACAAGGCAAGCAACGGTGTGAAGGTTGAACAAGACGACTTTGATGCATTGATTGCTAGCTTGGGTGTTCGTACGGGCTTTGACTTTGCAAAGGATGCAGGTAAGCTCTACGCTCGTGCATCTGTGAACCATGACTTCTTGGGAGAAGTGGATGGGAAGGCCTCCAAGGGTGGCTTGGCAGAAAGCATGTACGTTGACTTAGGTGGTACGTGGTTCACCTATGGCGTGGGTACACAATTTAATATCACGGATAATTTATCTGTCTGGGGTAATGTGGATCGCACGACGGGCGGCGAAGTCTCGACTCGCTACATGATGAACGCCGGTTTGCGTTACGTCTTCTAATAACTAAATTCCTCCGTAATGTCAGGTTTGTCGAAAGATATTTTTTAAGACAGACCTGACAATCTTCATAAATCGCTCCTTTTTCGGGAGCGTTCTTTTATGTACCTAATTTGATTTGTAACGCTTTATGTAAGTCATGAGTAAGAAATAATTTCTTGTTTACAAATGTGTGGAATTCTTTGAATTTTCGGTCTTTTCTGTAAATAGCCGTGTTACAATGCCCCTCGGTTCGGAATAAAGGGAAAGGCAGTTTTTCTAGCCGGTTTTCCCATTGGTCCGAAAGCGTTTTAACGTTAACGATTTTGACTAATGAACAATATTCGAAATTTCTCCATAATTGCTCACATTGACCATGGCAAATCCACCCTCGCTGATCGCTTAATTCAGCGCTGTGGAGGGCTTTCTGATCGTGAAATGGAATCTCAGGTACTCGACTCTATGGATTTGGAAAAAGAGCGAGGCATTACCATTAAAGCGCAGACTGCTGCTTTAAAGTACAAAGCTCAGGATGGTCAGATTTATGAGCTTAACTTAATTGATACGCCTGGGCACGTAGACTTCTCCTACGAAGTCTCTCGTTCTCTGAGTGCCTGTGAAGGGGCTCTATTGGTCGTTGATGCTACGCAAGGTGTAGAGGCACAAACGGTTGCCAATTGCTACACCGCCATTGATTTGGGAGTCGAAGTTATTCCGGTTCTCAATAAGATGGATTTGAACTCTGCCAATCCAGATGCCGCTAAAGAAGAAATAGAAGATGTGATCGGCATTGATGCAACGGATGCTATTCCCTGTTCGGCTAAAACCGGTATGGGAGTCGATGACATTCTTGAGCGTATTGTCAAAGATGTGCCTGCTCCAAAGGGCAGTGACACTGATCCACTTCAGGCGTTAATTATTGATAGCTGGTTTGACAACTATGTGGGCGTTGTAATGCTTGTTCGTGTGGTCAACGGAACGATTAAGCCTAAGGACAAGATTTATTTGATGGCGACAGGGGCGACGCACCTTGTTGAGCAGGTCGGTAAATTTACGCCAAAGTCTACCCAGTGTGAAAAACTTTCAGCCGGCGAAGTTGGTTTTGTGATTGCCGGGGTTAAAGAACTTCGTGATGCCAAAGTAGGCGATACGGTCACTTTAGCTAACAAAATGGCTAAAGAGCCATTGCCTGGATTTAAGCAAGTTAAACCTCAGGTATTTGCTGGTCTTTATCCTGTTGAGTCCAATCAATATGAAGCACTTCGCGATGCATTAACGAAACTGCAGTTAAATGATGCCGCTTTGCAGTTTGAGCCCGAAGTTTCTCAAGCCCTGGGTTTTGGATTCCGTGCGGGCTTTTTGGGGCTTTTGCATATGGACATTGTGCAGGAGCGTCTTGAGCGCGAATTCAACATGGATCTAATCACCACTGCGCCTTCGGTTGTCTATGAAGTATTAAAGACGGACGGCGAGGTTATCCAGGTCGAAAACCCCTCGAAATTGCCAACACCTGACAAAATAGCTGAAATCCGTGAGCCTATTGATACAGTGACGATTTTTGTGCCGAGTGACTATGTCGGCGCAGTGATGAAGCTTTGTAACGAAAAGCGCGGTGTTCAGACCAATCTTGCATACCACGGCCGCCAAGTTCATTTAACGTACGATCTGCCTTTGGCTGAAATTGTTCTGGACTTCTTTGATCGCTTAAAGTCCTTGACGCGTGGCTACGCCTCAATGGATTATGAATTTAAAGAGTATCGTGCGGCTGACGTGGTGAAAGTTGATATGCTCATCAATGGTGACAGAGTCGATGCTCTTTCATCCATTATTCACCGTTCAAATTCTGTTGCTCGTGGACGTGAAATTGTCACAAGACTTCGCTCTCTTATCCCGCGTCAGATGTACGACGTTGCGATTCAAGCTGCAATTGGCGCCAACATTATTGCGCGTGAAAATGTGAAAGCGTTGAGAAAAAATGTTTTGGCTAAGTGCTATGGTGGTGATATTACCCGTAAAAGGAAACTGCTTGAAAAGCAAAAGGCCGGTAAAAAACGCATGAAGCAAGTCGGTACGGTAGAAATTCCTCAGGAAGCTTTCCTTGCCATCTTGCAAGTCGATGACAAGTAAGGGATCTGCAAATGAATTTTTCTTTAGTTTTGTTATTACTGACGGTTTTCACCGGCATCATTTGGTGTCTGGACCGTTTTCTTTGGCGCCCTAAACGTGTGGCTCATGCCAAAGAGGAGGCTGATCGTTTCTCTGAACTCAATCGCCAGGCCATTGATAACGGTGAAATGAGCGTGATTGGCGAAGCCAATAGCCTCTATCAGAAGCTTAGCGCGCAACCTAAGTGGGTTGAGTACACCGGAGGCTTTTTCCCAGTGATTCTCTTTGTTTTCCTGCTGAGATCATTTGTTGCTGAACCTTTTCGTATTCCGTCAGGTTCTATGCTGCCGACTTTGCATTCAGGAGACTTTATTCTCGTGAACAAGTACGAGTACGGTATGCGTTTCCCGGTTTTCAATATTGAGCTTACGCAGGGCTCAGAACTCAAGCGTGGCGATATTGTTGTCTTTAAGTATCCACTTGATAAAAACGTTGACTTTATTAAGCGGGTAATCGGTTTACCGGGCGATGAGATCCGTTACGTTGATAAAAAACTTTACGTTAACGGTAAGCTTCAGGAAACAACTGCGGACGGCAGTTTCTTTGATAAAGAAACCTATACTGATTTGAAGCAATTCGATGAAAACCTTGACGGGGTCGTTCACAAGATTGTTGAAAATGATAAGGTGCCTTCCATGGCTCGTCCTGTACAAGGTCACAACGGTTTAAATCAATGTCTCTATAACATGGGTGACGTTGTTTGCCATGTGCCAAAGGGTCACTATTTTATGATGGGTGACAATCGGGATAATTCTGCTGATAGTCGATTCTGGGGTTTTGTACCGAGAGAAGACATTGTCGGTCGAGCTTTCTTTATTTGGCTCAATTTGAGTGATATGGGTCGAATCGGTTCGATTCAATAGGAGCGTGAAAATGTTGCCTTTGGAAGGTCTTGAAGAAAAAATCGGCTACCGTTTCACCAATAGAAAGCTTTTGCAACGTGCGGTTACGCACCGCTCCTTTGGAGCAGAAAATAATGAACGTCTGGAATTCTTGGGAGACTCGGTTTTAAATTGCGTAATAGGTCAGGCACTCTTTTTAAGAGACTCTCATTTTAACGAAGGCTCGCTTTCGCGCGTACGTGCTAATCTCGTTTGTCAGGATGCACTGGCTGAAATTGCTAACCGTCTCGTTTTATCGGACTATCTTCGCTTGGGCGAGGGCGAAATGAAAACGGGCGGTGCTCACCGTCCTTCTATTCAGTCAGATGCAATGGAGGCCATTTTCGGAGCCATTATGACCGAAAGCGGTTTTGATACTGCAAAAGCTGTGATCCTGAAACTTTACGAGCCGGTGTTAAGTAAGCTTACGCCTGAACGTATGGGTAAAGACGCTAAGACTTTGCTTCAGGAATTTTTACAGGCTCACCATTTGGGTCTGCCAGAGTATGCTGTCGTCGATATTCGGGGAGCTGCTCATGATCAAACATTTGATTGTCAGTGCGAAGTGAAAAAGCTTGATATTAGTGTTATAGGTACGGGTAAGAGCCGTCGCTCTGCCGAACAAGCTGCTGCTAAAGTGGCCTATGAGCTTGCAGAGCAGCATTTCCACAGTAAGAAAAAGGGGAATCACTGAGATGCCTCAATATCCTGAACATTTTCGTTGCGGCTATATTGCTGTTGTGGGTCGACCGAATGTCGGCAAAAGTACTTTGATCAACACCATTATCGGTGAAAAGGTCAGTATCACTTCCAAGAAACCACAAACAACAAGAAATCGGGTTTTAGGAGTCGTCACTAAGGAAAGCGCTCAGTTTGTCTTTGTTGATACGCCAGGATTTCAAACAAAATATGGCAACGCTTTGATTCGCGGGATGAACAGATCGGTCCGAAGCACTCTGGGAGAAACCGATGCAGTGGTGCTTGTCATTGAAAGTGGCGGGTGGAAAGCGGCAGATGAAAAAGTGCTTGAACTCATCAACAAGGACGCCAAAAATGTCATTTTGGTGATTAATAAGGTTGATTTGATGAAAGAGCGCGAAGCATTGCTGCCTCTTATGGCTCAGTCCATGCAGAAGTTTCCGTTTGCTGCGATTGTTCCTGTTTGCGCTGAAAAAGGTAAGCAGGTTGAAGATCTGATGCAAGAAATCGAAAAACTTTTACCTGAAAATCCGCCCTTTTTCGATCCCGATATCTATACAGATAAGTCACCGCGATTCCTTGCGGCTGAGATCATCCGAGAAAAGGCCTTCCGGCTTCTGGGTGATGAGTTGCCCTATGGGATTGCAGTCACTATTGACAAGTGGAGTGAAGACGATAAGCGAGCTGAAATTATTGCAACATTGATCGTTGAGCGTGAAGCCCATAAGGGAATTGTGATTGGTGCGCAGGGAGAAAAGCTTCGAGAAATTTCTCGCTTGGCTCGTGCAGATATTGGTGAAATGCTCGGCAAAAATGTCTATCTTGAAGTTTGGGTACGCGTTCGAAAAGGCTGGAATGACGATGCACGAGCACTGAAAACTTTAGGTTACGAGTAATGCCTGTGGCAGAATCAAAAAACAAAGAACGCCGCGTCAGTGAAGATGACGCGGCTTTTGTGCTTCAGAGCTGGAATTGGAAAGAGACCAGTCTTTTAGTTGAATTTTTTACTCTTAAGCACGGAAAAGTTATTGCTGTGGCTCGAGGTGCAAAACGGCCTGGAAGCCACTTTAGAGGGCTTCTTACTCCATTTTCTCCTTTAAAAATCGCTTTTTCAGGACAAAATGAAGTTAAAAATCTGCTAAAAGTGCAGTGGCTCGGAGGTTATTTTCCGATTGAAGGTGATTCACTCTTTTCTGCTTTTTATGTCAATGAACTCTTAATCCGGCTGCTTGCCAGAGAAGATGAGATGCAAGAACTTTTTGGCTCTTATGTTCGGGTGCTGGAAAAGTTAGCCGATGATAGTGCAAACAGGGAAGTGGCTCTGAGGACTTTCGAGTTGGAACTGATGGAAGCCTTGGGTTATGGATTGCCTCAAACAGGGCAATCTTGGTATTGGGACGGTGAGGAATTAAAGCCCTGTAAAGGTGATGAATTCCATACAGACCGCCATATCATTGTTGATTCAAACATGATCGATAGACTGCATCAAAGGGACTTTCGTTCCAAAGAAACTTTAGCTTTTGCTAAAACTTTAATGCGTCGAATGATTGCTCACTATGCCGGTGAAAAACCATTAAATACAAGACGAATATTTGAGGAACTCAGAAAGTTATAGAAAAGGATATGTAATGATTGCTGGAATCGGCTGTGATGTTGTCGAATTAAAGCGTGTTGAAGAAGTGTTGCTTAAACACGGTGAGCGCTTTGTAGAACGAATTCTGACACCAAATGAAATGCCCCTTTATCATAAACGTTTATCTTTGAGTAAAAGTCATGCGATAGCTTTTGTGGCTTCGCGGTGGGCAGCAAAGGAAGCAGTTTCTAAAGCTTTAGGAACAGGTATCGCAGAGGATGTCACTTTTCACTCAATGGAAGTTATGCATAATACTAAAGGAGCGCCTCAGATGCTTTTTCGCAATGCGTTAAGAGAGCGTCTGATGAATGAGGGGATTTTTGTCCATATTTCCATTACTGATGAGAAAACGATGGTTGCGGCTTTTGCCGTAGCTGAACAACGTCTTGAAGGAGCACACTGATGGGACCGCTCGTATTGGATATTGCAGCAACAGTGCTAAACGAGTCAGATATTCGAAGGATTGCTGATCCGCTCGTTGGTATGGTGATTCTTTTTACTCGAAATTATGAAAATCGGGAACAACTCACTCACTTGTGCGAACAGATTCATGCAATTAAGCCAGAGATTTTAATTGCTGTTGATCATGAAGGCGGTCGTGTGCAGCGCTTCCGTGAGGGCTTTACTCAAATTCCGGCTATGCAAAAGTTGGGAGCACTTTGGAAAACTCAGCCTGAAAATGCACTTTTATCCGCAATGGCCTGCGGATACGTTATGGCGGCGGAACTTCGCGCTTGCGGTGTGGATATGACCTTTGCACCGTGTTTGGATGTAGATTTCGCTCGATCAAAAATTATCGGAGAACGCTCTTTTTCTTCCGATCCATCAGTCGTTACCCAGTTGGCTTTGGCCCTTATTCAGGGTTTAAGACTGGCTGGTATGAGTAATTGCGGCAAGCATTTTCCCGGACACGGCTGGGTGAAAGCTGATAGCCACCTTGAATTGCCGCTTGATGATCGCTCCTTCGAGGAGCTCGAGGCAACAGATCTTAAACCCTATATTTGGATGGGCCAGGCATTAGATAGCATCATGGCGGCTCATGTTTTGTATCCGAAAGCCGACGCCAAATCTGCGGGTTTTTCTTCTTATTGGCTACAAACGATATTACGAGATACTTTGCACTTTACTGGTGCTGTCTTTTCTGACGATCTTTCTATGAAGGGAGCTATTGCAGAGGGAGATATCACTCAAAGAGCGCATACAGCATTATGGGCAGGGTGCGATATGTTGATCGTGTGTAATGACTTTGAGTCCTCAGATCTGCTTTTAAAGACTTTGCAATTTGAGGATTCTCCACAAAGGCAGGAACGTGTAAAACGTTTGATGCCAAAAGGTGAAGCTCTTCAATGGGAAGCACTGGTTAATTCAGCACTCTATAAGCGTTCAAAAGCGCTGATTTCTTGTATTGAATAGAGCATTTAATTTGCGCCCGAATCGTTAAAGATCGGGCGCAAAACACAAGAGGTGATTGGTCAGAGGAAAGCACCGTTGCAAACTTGCAAGACTTGACCTTTGACCGCACGGCCCATTTTGCTGGCTAGATATAAGCAAGCGTACGCCTGATCAATTGCCTGGCATTCCGGTCCTGGAAAATAAACAAAGTGGCCACTGTATTGAAGCATCTTGTCTCCACCAGGTTGCTGACCTGCTTTATTGGCAATGTGAGCCGGTGTAATCGTGGCACCAGGAGCTACAGCATTGCAGCGGATATTGGTGTCGATTAAACGCATAGCCACATTTTTAGTCAGTGTATTGAGAGCTCCTTTAGTTGAGGTATAGGTTGCTCCGCAGAAAGGTCGAGTACCGTTAACCGAAGAGATATTGATAATGACACCATCGTTTTGAGGCAAAAAGATCTTGAGTGCTTCTCGTATATAACGCATCGGTCCACCAAGATTAGTATTCATTACGTACTGCATCCAATCGTCATCAGTTTCGTCAATGACTTCTTGTTCGCCGATGACCGCGTTATTAATAAGGATGTCTAAACGTCCGAAAGCTTTGAGCGTTTCTTCAAACACTCTTTTTGTATCTTCCGTCGAGCAGACATCTGCAACAACACCAATTGCTTTTCCACCTTTAGCTTGGATTCTGGCAACAACGGCATCCAATTTTTCTTGACCTCGAGCAGTAATGACGACACTGGCTCCTTCTTCAGCAAAGACTTCAGCAATTGTTTGTCCCATGCCATAGCTAGCACCAGTAATGATTGCGACTTTGCCGGCTAACATTCGACTGTCCATAGAATTCTCCTTTAGAAAATTTTCAGGCGGTTTAGTAGTAAGGCTTATCGATATCAAATACTTATAATGAATATAAACACATGCTTAAAAAACATTGATGATTAAAAGATCAAACTTTTTTATTAAAAAAATTTGCATTTTCAGAAAAGCTCAGTAAAATACTCAACCTGTCCGCGGGAATAGCTCAGTTGGTAGAGCGCAACCTTGCCAAGGTTGAGGTCGCGAGTTCGAGACTCGTTTCCCGCTCCAAATTCTCAAAAAATAGCTCGGCTGAACCGAGCTGTTTTTTTTATCTATTGTCAAAGAAATCTGTTAAACCATTGAAGGCTTGCTTGGGAATAAAAGTCTGAAAAATTCCGGACATTAATTGGTTCAAATCCTAAATGAATCCAAGCTTGATTAAGTTCTCTCATTAAGTCACAGCCTAATGGTCTGGCGCCAGCTTGTTTACTGAGTTTTTCATGGCGCTCATTTAAGACAAGCGGAATATGCATGTACCGTGGTTCATTCCAGCCTAAAGCATGATAGATGGCAAGCTGCCTGGGGGTATTATCTATTAAGTCAGCTCCTCGAACGATATCGGTAACACAGCTGTCATGATCATCGACCACAACAGCGAGTTGGTACGCAAATAAGCCATCAGCTCGCTTAATGATAAAGTCTCCGACAGTTTCTTCTACGTTTTGAGAATAATCTCCAAACCAACGATCAGTAAAGCTGATCATTTTACGGTCTGTAAGAAAACGCCAGGCACGAATAGGTCCATGAGGACCTTTACGGCAGATACCGGGATAGTAGTGAGTTGGTAAATCCTTTTGACGGTTGATTGCTTCGATACTGTGTCGTGTGCAGCTGCAACCGTAAGCTCGGTCAGTATTGATGAGTGACTGAAGGACCTCTGCGTATCGGTCTTTTCTTTGGCTTTGCCAAATGATCGGGGCGTCACTATTCATTTGTAATTGACTCAAAACATTCAGAATGCCTTCTGCCCATTCTTTTTTGCATCGGCTTTCATCAACATCTTCAATTCGAATCAACCACTGCCCGTTGTGTGCTTTAGCATCAATAAAGCTCGCAAGCGCAGCTACAAGGCTACCTGCGTGCAGTAAACCGGTAGGTGAGGGAGCAAAACGCCCGATATAGTCTTTAGTCATAAAAGTTGATTTTAACGCAGAAACAGAAGGCCCCGAACATTTCTACTCGGGGCCTTTAGCGAATGCTACTCAAAACTCTATGAGAGTTTTAACCGCAGACCTTAGTACTTGTCGAAGTATTCTTGAATCTTCTTCGGATCGCTGGTCTTCGTCAAAGCCAATTGCAACAATACACGAGCCTTTTGCGGGTTCAGGTATTGGCCAGCAACGAAACCGTACTTGGCGTCATCAATTTCAGCATCCTTGGTGGCAGAGCCTGTCGGGACGCGAGAAGAACGAACAACGACGACACCGTCTTTAGCGGCCTTTTCGAGGATCGGGAACAAGTTCTTGTGGATGTTGCCGTTACCGACACCAGCCGTCACAATGCCCTTGTAACCGGCCTTCAACAAAGCTTGAAGCGGTTCAGCAGGAACGTTGGAGTAGTTGTAAACAATGCCAACCTTCGGCAAGGAGGTAAGCTTGGAGACGTCAAACGGGGTCTTGGTGGTGTGAGGTGTAGCGGGCGTATTGCCGAAATGCACCTTGGAGTTAAACACATAACCCATCGTACCGAAGTTAGCGCCTTGGAAGGTTTCCACAGCAGTCGTATTGGTCTTGATCACGTCGCGAGCGCCGATGATCTTGTCGTCCATGGCAACCATGGCACCACGGTTAGCAGCTTCTTTGGAAGCGGCAACCACAACAGCGTTGTACAAGTTCTTCGGACCGTCAGCAGACAAACCGGTGGAAGGCAACATAGCGCCGACGAAAACGATCGGCTTCGAGCACTTAGCGGTCAAGTGCACAAAGTAAGCCGTTTCTTCCATCGTATCTGTGCCGTGCGTGACAACGAAACCATCAACCTTGTTGCAGTCTTCATTGATCGTCTTCACGAGCTTGAGCCACACATCATCGGTCATATCTTGAGAACCGATTTGAACTACTTGCTTCGGAATAACATTAGCCACTTCAGCCAAAGCGGGGACTGCAGCGACCAAGTGGTTCACGGAGACCTTACCAGCAGTATAGGCCGTACCCGTGGCCGATTGGCCGGCGCCGGCGATCGTACCGCCGGTTGCCAAAACTTCAACATTCGGCAAAGCCATAGCGGTAGCGCTGGCAGCCACTAAGGCAGTGGCCAACAAAGTATGTTTCAATTGCATATACAACTCCTCAAAATACAATGAGAGGCTCGCTTTAAGTCTGGTCTGACAACACACGAGCCATGGAGCATTAGCTCTCGGCTAACAATGATAGGTGAAATTAGTTATATAGAGCACATTTTTTAATTGAGCTTTGCCATTTCACAATATTTTGTGAATTTTTTAAATAATTGTTGCTAATCTATTGATTTATAAGGAAAAGTAATGTTAAACATTTGAATACAATTTAACTATATGATTATTAATGAGAATTTTTAATTAAACAGTACAATCCCTATATTGACAAATTAAGTGTAACTATTAAAATATATAAATTCCGATGTGCGCCGGTAGCTCAGTTGGATAGAGTACCTGGCTACGAACCAGGGGGTCGCGGGTTCGAATCCTACCCGGCGCACCAATACTTCTGCTAAAGGGAACCTTAGGGTTCCTTTTTCTTTTTTCGCTATAGGCACAAACTCCTCCAAATGTTTTGTAAATGCGTCAAAAGACCTGTTTTTGATGGTTCGAATAGAATTTATAATGCCCTTGCTTAAAATCAATTTTTTCTGGAAAAACTCATAAGCTTTTAACTATTATGGCGCTCACTTGCCTCTATTTTTTAACTGAAGTGAGATTGTCATGATGAGCCCCAAATCTGTTACCGGTGCGACTCTAATTGGCTTGATTGCCCCTTTTATGTGGGGTGCAAGCCTTTCGTTGATCCGTACGATAGCTGAAAATTTTGGTATTGCTCAAGGTCAGTGTCTACTCTATATTGTGGCAGCCACGGCACTCTTTTTTATTGTCGGAGTTCCGAAGTTTGATCGGATTCCTTGGCAATATAAAACGATTGGGTTGGTAACGGCCAATCTTTCTAGTATTTGCTTTTGCTTATCGCTTTATTTTTCTGACGGTGGCACACAAACCATGGAAGTGGGGATGGTCAATTATCTGTGGCCTACCATCACCATCGTTTTTGCGATTGTATTTAACGGGCAAAAAGCACGTTGGTGGATTGCTCCGGGGGCGATTTTAAGTTTTTGTGGCATTTACTGGATCTTAGGTAATGGTCAGGTAGCGGTAGACTCATTTGTTGAGCACATTAAACTTAACCCCATCAGTTACATTCTTGCTTTGGGTTCCGCACTCACTTGGTCTGCTTTTTCATCAATGACACGTGCTTGGTCAAAAGGCGAGAATTTAAGCACGGTTGTTTTTTTCTTTGATATTTTAATTTTTGGCAGTTTCTGGGTGATGGGCGTCGGAGGAAGCCCTGAAATTACTTTCTTCGGCGTACTAAGTGTCGTCTTGGGCGGTCTGGCAATGGGGATTGCCTATGCAGCCTGGACGCATGGTATGAGTTACGGCAATATTACTGTATTAGCTATTGCTTCTTACTTTACGCCCGTCCTGTCTTGTCTTTTTGCTTCGGTTTGGATCGGAGCAGAACTAACACTGTCTTTTTGGCAGGGGGTGGCAATGGTTGTAATCGGCTCTCTGCTTTGCTGGCATGCAACTAAGGCAGCAACGAAATAATCTTCTGATAATGAAGAAAATGAAACCAGAAAAAACAAACGACCCTGTCTCATTTGCTGAAGGCATAGGCCGTTTGCTTGCGATGATTATGCTTTTGTTGAGGGCTCTGGCGATCGGTGTAATTTGTTATTTTCTCTACCGGTTCATTGAGCCCCTTTTGCATTGATTATTTGAAAAACCGTAGTCTTAAAGCATTAAGGACTACCGAAGTCGAAGATAAAGCCATAGCGGTACCGCCTATCATCGGGGAGAGCATCGGTCCACCCCAAAGAGCGTGAAAAAGCCCCATCGCCACAGGTATTCCAAGAATGTTGTAGCCGAAAGCCCACCCTAAATTTTCATAAATATTGCGAAGCGCTGCTTTGGAAAGTCTCATTGCCGTCAAAACGGATTCGAGCCCGTGGCTCATTAAAATGACGTCGCCAGCTTGAGCGCTGACATCGACACCATCAGCAACCGCTAAACCTACATCAGCCTGAGCTAAAGCAGGAGCATCGTTTAACCCGTCACCTACCATGGCTACTTTGAGCCCCTTAGCTTGTAGTTCTCTGATAATGCGAGCTTTATCTTGGGGTAACGCTTCTGCATAGACTTCATCTATGCCGAGCTCATCGGCAATTTTTTGAGCGGTCTTTTTATTGTCTCCGCTAATCATCAGCGTTTTGACACCTAGTGCTCTTAGAGCTTTCAAAACACGATTGGATTCTGGACGAACCATATCGGCAATGCCAATGACTGCGGCCAGTTTTCCGTTGACTGCCAACAGTAGCGGTGTCCTGGCAAGAGAAGTCATTTTATTAAGTGTTTCTTTAGCTTCGGAAATATCCACAGCCTCGTTCATCATTAACGCTGCATTACCGAGCGCTATCCTACTGCTATTAATAACACCAGTTAATCCCATACCGGGTAAAACGGTAGGCTGTATTGATTCTATTTTTCTGGCATTGGCAGCAATAATGGCTTTCGCTATTGGGTGTTCAGATCTAGCCTCCAGCCCTGCAGCGTAAGATAAAACTTCGTCTTTTGTAAATGAACCGAAGGTAATGGTGTCAATTACTTTTGGTTTCCCCAATGTGAGCGTACCGGTTTTATCAAAAGCAACGATATCTACTTTCCCAGTCATTTCGAGGGCAATAGCATTTTTAATTAAAACACCGAGCTGTGCACCTCTGGCCGTTGCAACCATAATCGAAGTAGGTGTTGCCAACCCCATAGCGCAAGGGCAGGCAATTACAAGTACCGAAATCATTGCTTTAAACGCAAGAGAGATAGGTTCATCAGAAAATAAAGCCCAGGCACAAAACGTCAGAACAGAAAGCAACATGACAGTCGGTACAAAGTAAAAACTTACTCGATCGGCTAAAGCTGCTACCGGTGCTTTTGAACTTTGTGCGCTTCGAACTAATCGTATAATTTGCGCCAGCGTTGTATCGTTACCTAAATGTGTGATCTCAATAATTAAAGGGTGTGTGCCGTTTAAACTGCCGGCGATGACTTGACTGCCCTCTTTGACTGCAACAGGAATTGATTCACCTGTCAAAAGTGATTGATCGACTTCGCTAGTACCTTCGCGGATAATACCGTCAACTGGGATACGTTCACCCGGTTGAACTAAAACACGATCACCGATATTGATCTCACTGAGTTTTACAACGACAAGGGTACCGTTGTCATAAAGTCTGGCTGTTTGTGGCACTAAGCGCATGAGTGAGCCGATTGCGTCGCCGGCTTTGCGTTTTGACTTGGCTTCCATATATTGGCCAATAGAAATCATGGTAATCAGAACGCCACAAGACTCGAAGTAAAGATTCATGCAGTAGCTTCTGTCTCCACTAATAATCATGAATACAGAAAAAAGAGAATAGACAAAAGCAGCTCCTGTTCCGACAGCAACAAGGCTATCCATGTTAGGAGCACCTTGGAATAGATTTGAAAATCCGTCCCTGTAGAAGTGCCACCCTAAATACATGACGGGTAAAACTAAAAGCAGTTGCAAAATTGCATAAGCCAAGGGAGAGGTTTCAGGGCTAATAAAACTAGGTAGGGGAAGGCCTATCATATGCCCCATAGAAACATAGAGAATCAATATGGCTAAGACCATCATAGGGGGCAATGAGCGGAACTGATTCTTCAAAGCGTTTGTCGAGTATTCATTTTCTTTTTGCCACTCTTTGACCAAATCTTCTCCTTCAGAGAGTTTAGCTCCGAAGTTTAGTTTCTGAATGCGATCAATGACAGCTTTCACTCCATCACTTTTTTTGATACCTTCTTTAAGTATTACCTGTGCGCGATTGGTAGGTAAACTAACACTGACTTTATCGACCTCAGACATTTTTCCCACAACGCGCTCAATTCTTGAAGAACAGGCAGCACAGTGCATTCCAGTAATAGACAATTCAAATTTGATCTGTGACATAAAATCTCCTCTTACTCGGGAGTCACTCTATACCCTATAGTAACTAGAGGGTGCAATATCTTTAATGAGAATTTTATAATGAGAACAAATCTTATTTGTTAGATTAAGGAGAGGAAAATGAATAAATTAAAAGTGGAAGGTATGCATTGCCAAAATTGTGTGAAAGCTGTGACGGATGTCGTCAGTGCTTTACCTGGAGCCAAAGGCGTTGTAGTGAGCTTGGAAAAAGGTGAAGTGACTTGGGAGGAAATGGGAGCGAGCATTGAAGAAGTGAAAGCTGCCATTGAAGATATTGGATTTGATGCTTCAGAGCCCAAGTGCTGCTGTTGTCAAAAATAATCGCTGATAGATTGAAGAAAACCCGCGAAATTCGCGGGTTTTTTAAGACCAATCAGAAAACGATAGATTAATAGTTTTCAGCCTTGCGTTGGAAGTAGGCCTTGGCGTGAGAGCAAACCGGGCAGATTTCAGGGGCTTGCTTACCAATCACGATATGGCCGCAATTAGAGCATTGCCAAATGGTGTCACCTTCAGAAGAGAAAACCATACCGCCCTTAACGCGTTCGAGCAACTTCAGGTAACGGGCTTCATGTTCTTTTTCGATAGCAGCAACACCTTCGAACAAGAAAGCGATATCATCAAAGCCTTCTTCGCGAGCTTCGCGAGCCATACGGTCATACATGTCGGTCCATTCGAAGTTTTCACCGTTGGCAGCGTCTTGGAGGTTGACTTCCGTTGTCGGAACAGCACCACCGTGCAAGAGCTTGAACCAAAGCTTGGCGTGTTCTTGTTCGTTCTTGGCCGTTTCTTCAAAGATGGCAGCAATTTGCACATAGCCGTCTTTCTTGGCCTGACTTGCATAGTAGGTGTACTTATTGCGGGCTTGAGATTCGCCAGCAAAAGCTTCCATCAAATTCTTTTCGGTCTTAGTGCCTTTTAAATCCATTTCTTTCTCCTTAATTTGAAATAGGACTCTTTGTTCCTGCCCCCATAGTAAATTGTTTAATGATTTTTTGCCTAGCTTAATATCAAATTTCTATGATTTAGATAGAAAGAATGCATTTTGGATATTTTATGGATAACAAAAAATCCCGTGCACTCAATAATGCCGGGATTTTCAATGGCGGAAGGGGTGGGATTCGAACCCACGAACGCTTGCGCGTCGGCAGTTTTCAAGACTGCTGCATTCAACCACTCTGCCACCCTTCCGAAAGGTGAGATCGCTATTCTATCCGAAGTGGCGTTCTGAAACAAGAGCACCTTCATGAAAATTTCAGTATGATGGTTGAAAAACTTTCAAGGAGAGACCGATGGTTCACGAAATAACTCATGAACAAATTCCAGAAACCCTTAAAGCCAACCCGCTTTGCATCGTTAATTTCGGTGCTCCCTGGTGTATTGATTGTTGCCGAGCTGCTCCTTTTTATAAAAAATTCTCCGAAGAATTCACGGATATTTATTTCACCCATGTAGACGTCGGCGAAAGAGGCGGAGAACTCAAGGAACAGATGCGTGCACTTTATAATGTTGGCCATATTCCAACAATGATTTTTTATAAAAAAGGGCAAGAAGTCGATCGCATAGTAGAAGTGCAAACACCTAGTGAATTGAAAAAGTTTATTGAACGCTGCAAAGGTTAATTAATTTTTCTCGTAGGTCTTGAAATTTAAGAAATCACCAGTATAATTTCGAGCCTACGACACAACACCACGGAAGGGTGGCAGAGTGGTTGAATGTACCGCCCTGGAAAGGCGGCGTACGGTTATCCGTACCGAGGGTTCGAATCCCTCCCCTTCCGCCAAGATTCTGATCCCAGATAGTCTAAAGACGTCTGGGATTTCTTTATTTTCAAAGCATTTGATCTAGGATTCTGGTCCAAAGAATTCTTAACTTGTCTTATAAAATCCAGTATCCTATGATAGACATAATGATGGACAAAATGTTTTTCGTTCATCTCTGTTGATTTTATGATGGACAGTTACCATGCCTGTTATCGCAAAAACTCTAACAGATCGAGAAGTTAGAAACCTAAAAAAAGACGGTTTTTACAATGTTGGCGGTGTAGTGGGGTTGTATCTTCGTATCGTTCAACCCAATAAATATTGGGTTTTGCGGTATAAGTTACCTGAAAGTAAACGCCGGGATTTTCAATTCGCTAAATATTCAGATCTGTCCTTAAAAGACGCTCGAAGCAAAGCTCAATCGTACAGGGATTTAGTTAATCAAAACATTGATCCTCTTGACTGGCAGCACAACAAAGTTCAAGAAATTTGCTTGGAAGAAAGAACTGCGAAAATTGCCACGAAGACCTTTAGAGTGGTAGCGGAGGAATATGTTCAACATCTGGTTTACATCGGTCAATACGAAGAAAATTCTCGTGAGCTTAAGTTGCTTAAAGGTCGGTTAAAAAAGCATATTTATCCAGTTATTGGGAACCAGCTATTTGAAGAAATTAGTCACCAACAAGTTGGAGACGTATTGCTTCCATTAACGAATACACAACCGGCATTGTGCAAAAAAGTTCGACAAATTATTGGGCAGATTTATAAGTGGGCTATAGCATTGGGGCTCACCAAGCACGAAGCTCCCACAGATTACAAAGTTTTAAAGCACTTATTGCCCAGAGCCACAATTAGTGTCAAACATAACCATCCAATGCTCCCGGTGAAGCAAATTCCCGAGTTTATGGCTGATCTGCGTTCTCGTCCAAGCACTTCTGCTCGCTGTTTAGAATTCGCCATCCTAACGGCCGTTCGATCCTATAACGCTCGTAGCGCAGAATGGACAGAATTCGACTTTGAGAAGAATCTTTGGATAATCCCTGCTCAGAAGATGAAGAAGGGTGATTTAAACGGTAAACATACTGTTCCCCTTTCTAGGCAAGCTAGAGAGCTTCTAATGGCGATTAAAGACGAAACTGAACAATTATCACGCTATGTTTTTGCTTCGCCCGTTGGTCACTCCATTCTTTCAGACGCTTCTTTAAAAACAGTGATTGTTCGAATGCACAATGAACGTTTAGCTCAAGGGTTAAATGGTTATGTGGATCCAAACGAAAAAACAAACAAAGGAGTTCCTCGCATCGCTACTCCACATGGGACAGCAAGAGCCACGTTTAGAACCTGGGCACAAGATGATGAGCTGGGGAATGATACACGGTTCTCAGCAAAAGTAGCCGAGCTATGTCTACATCACAAAATTGATGACGGATACAATGGGGCTTATGAACGTAACGACGCAATGAAAAGTAGACAGGAAATGATGCAAGCTTGGGCTGATTATTGTTATTCATCGACGAGGTGAGGGGAAAAATAATGACAGCACTTAAAGTCATAACGATTACGGAAGATTCAGAAATTCCAGAAGATTGGGTATTTAAGCAAGAGAACCAATATTACGTTGCAAGTCGCTTAATTCTGAATAAAGATGAAATCAACCAGAAAATTTTTTTGACAGATATTGCTTTGTTATTTTCAGGTTATCAAACTTTTGATACGAATGTTCCTTTTCATAGTGGTCTCAATTTGAGTGAAAAAGGTCATCTTCTTATAGGTTTACATGAAAAAATATTTCCTGATGGCAGCAAAGAAACTTTAATAAAAAACAATTTAATTAATCAGTTGTTGCAGTATCTTCAATGTGATGGATTACAAGTTACTAAAACGACTGAGCTAAGGCTTCCTAAAAAATGGGCATACTTGCTGTTTGTGCGCGGAGAGTATGAGAGTACAAAAGCCATAAGAAAGTTCTTCAGTGCTTATCCTTCAAAAGAATGTTTTAACAACTGTGAAGTTAAAGATAATGAGCTGGAGGATTTTTTATTAGGCACTGGTTCTTTCAGACCAGTGGATGGTTGTGAAAGAGAACGCATCAGCGGGGAAAATAATGAGGTGATTTTTGAGGAACCAGAGGCAATAGCTGTTACAGTGGATTTACTCAAAAAATTGGCTCAAGATGCTCCTCAGTTGAAAAAAATTCTATTTGCCTTGGCTCAGTGGTCAAATATTGAAAATAGGCGGTTAAAGGACTTAAAACCGATATTGACGACCGTTTTTAAAGGTAAGTGGGTTGAGGGAAAGGATAAAAAATCTTGTAGTAAAGCCCAATTAGAAGCAATAGAAAAAGTGTTTATGCCACCACCTCCCAGAGGGGCTGGCAATAAGAAAAAATTCGGTTCCTGGGATGAATAACTTGACCTAACCTCTATTCCATATTGACAAAAGAAATCAGTGAAAGTCTTTTGTTAAAAACCGCAGTGTGGATAGATTTATTTAATCAATATTGGGACTTACCCTAATAAATTAAATAAAATTTTCGTTTGGATAAAAAGGTGGGGACCTTTTTTTCGCCTTAATTTAGTGAATATTCGTAGATTGTAAGACTCGAATACTTCTTAAAAAAGTCCTCACCTTTTCTCGAAATATTGGCTCTTTTTAAACATTCAAATCTCTGCAAAACTGAGCTTATCCCAAGTCACTTTGGGTGAGTTTTTTCGGCTTTTAAACACAGGAGAAAAATGATGTCCTTACAAAAATTTATTAGAGCCAGTACTGCTCAATCTGCCCTGGCTCTTCCTAAGTCAAGTTTTTATGCCCATATTGAGGAAGGCTTATTACCACCTCCAATCCGTCTTGGTAAACGGTCTGTTGGCTGGCTTGAATCGGAAATTAATGCTGTTATTCGAGCTCGTATTCAAAATAGGTCGGATGACGAAATTAAGGTCTTGGTTCAATGCTTAGTTGATCAACGTAAAAATTTAATTGAGGGGAGCTAATCATGAAAAGTCAAAAAAATAGCTCCGGCAGAAGCCAGAGCCAAAGCAATTCACAAACGAATACTAACACATCACCACAAAACTTGATTAAAAAAATTAATGAGTTTTATCTTTGCACAGATGGAGTGTACAAAAACAAATCTCAGTCTTTAATAAAGATCTGTGGTTATCTGGACGTCAAAGCTCTTTGTCGTGATGGCGAAAGCAGCGACTGGAAAAAACTAATTGAATTTAAGGATGTGGACGGCTTTACACATCAACAACAAATTTCTGAGGCAGTGTTTTTAGGGCAACATAAAGACATCTTAGGTCCATTAGTGAAAGACGGTCTGCAAGTAATCAATTCTGTTGACACCGTAAACTACATAAAGACTGTTACGCCTCAAGATCGCGTCCGGATTGTTTATAAAATAGGCTGGCATACCTTTAACAGCTTGGATTACTTTGTATTACCTGATGGACAAATTCCCCACAATGCTCTGGAGCATATCATTCTAGATCCCTCAGTTACGGCTCCTACTATTGGCTGTAAAGGAACATTAAAAGAGTGGCAAGATCATATCGCCAAACCGGCTGTTTCATCGAGTCGGAGCATCTTGAGCATTTGTGCCGCTTTTGCAGCTCCCTTGGTGAGCTTGGGTCATCGAGCGAATGCAGGTTTTCATTTACGGGGAAATTCCTCCTCTGGCAAAAGTGTTGCTCAGGCTATTGGGTGTAGCGTTATTGGTTCTCCAAACTACAAACAAAGTTGGAAAAGCACAGCAAATGGACTTGAGGGAATCGCCTTGGCTTACAACGATTTGATGCTTCCGCTTGACGAGATTAGTCAAGCGGACCCTACAAGTGTTTGTACGTCAATATATGATTTGATGAACGGAAAACAAAAAATTCGTGCTAATAAATCGGGTCTAGTTAGTAAAACCATTATGAATTGGTTCCTACTGGTTCTTTCAAGTGGAGAGGAAAGTCTCCGAGACATCGCAATGAAGCAAGGAAGAAGGGTTAAGGCCGGAGAGGAAATTCGCTTAGCTGATATTCCTGCAGATGCTGGAAACGAGCTTGGAGTGAATGAATTCTTACCAAAGGGGTTTACCTCGATTCAAGATTACGGCACAGCAATGAAAAATGCTGTTCATCAATACTACGGGACGGCATTTCAAGCTTGGTTGACGTTGCTGGCTGGTTATAAGCATGATGACATTCCTACAGATTTAGCTGCTGAAATTAATACTTTTGTTACTGAGGTAGCTCCTAAGGGTACTTCCCAAGTTAAAAGGGTGGCCGAGTCATTTGGATTATTGGCCGTAGCAGGTGAATTAGCCTCTGAGCATGATATTACAGGATGGGCGAAGGGCGTAGCCTGGAAGGGTGTTAAAACCTGTTTTGAGGCTTGGCATAGAGAGTTTGGTGACGGTCTTCCAAAAGAAGAACAAGAGATAATCAACAGGGCTTTAAATGTTCTCACAAAGAACCAGTCGTGTTTTATTGATTTACACAGGGAACAAGTTCCAGATGTGCACATCGGGTGGATTGATTCCAGTAAGACCGGTAATCAAGAATTTTATGTTTATCATCAGGCGTATGTAGAACATTTCTGTATGGGTAAAAGTTCTCGTCTTGTGGATCAAATTCTTAAAAAAGCGGAAATACTGCTTGAAGTTGGAATGAGCATCAATCCAAGATCCCGTAACAAAGATACGGTAAAAGTAAGGAAAATGATCATTCCTGATGAAAAATAAAGGTGGAACGGTGGAATGGTGGAAAATCAATAAAATCAGTCTATTTCATTAAACTGACAGCGAGCACCAAAAGTGGAAAGCGGTGGAACATGAACGAGGTTTCCACCTTTTCCACTTAATATTAAAAATTGGATGTTGCTCTGATAGCCTTGAAAATAAAGGGTTTCCACTGTTCCACCCTTTCCACCGTTGGATTTGAATCACAAATTCAATGTGATACGAACAATGAGAACAGGCGCAGTCTCTCCCAATTGAAAGACAAATTACGCTAAGAACTTCTGATTCTTGAATTTTCTGTAATAATTGTTTGAAACCAATAAAAATTCTCTTTTACTTTAAAAATGATGAAATTAACTTTAATTTTCTCTCTCTTATTAGCATGTCCTATTGTTTCGAATGCTCAAGATGTCTCGACATTTCTGTCTCCCACAACGATTGAAAAATTGAGTAAGAGTTCTAGTCCTGAGGATCATTTGACGTTGGCCACACGATATTGTGCTAATGGTAGGAATAAAGAATGTTTTTATTGGAGTAAAAAGGCTGCTGATACGGGTTTACCTAAAGCTCAATATCATTTGGGAATGCTGTATGCGACTGGTGTTGGAGTAGAGTTAGATGAGGATGAGGCCTTTAAGTGGAACAAAAAAGCTGCAGAGCAAGGAGTTTCTGAGGCTGAAGTTTTTTTATGTAAACATTATCTTCAAGGGGTAGGAACTGAACTTAATTATGTCGAAGGTTATAAATGGTGCCATAAGGCAGCAAAAAAAGGGGACCCTGAGGCTCAATTGAAAATGGGGGATATTTTTCACCATGGATTAGGAAAAGAAAAAAATGAACGTCATGCCTTCCAGTGGTACATGCGAGCAGCTAAACAGAATTATGCAAATGCTCAATTTCAAATAGGATTGATGTATTCAAACGGGAATGGGGTTACAAAAAGTGATGAGGAAGCATTTGAGTGGTTTTATAAAGCTGCGAAACAAGGAAATTTACAAGCTGAAACCTTAGTAGGAATGATGTATTTTCTTGGAAAGGGGGTCAGGAAAAATGATATAGAAGCATACAAATGGACTTTATTGGCATCAGAAGATGGTTCACCCGAAGCCATGGAAATGTTAGTTATGCTATATGACTCAGGTTATGGTGTTACAAAAGATAGCAAAAAAGCTTTTGATTGGCAGCTGAAATTGGCACAAAATGGCTATGCTCATCAGCAACTTGCAGTTTGCATTAAATATTTTTATGGAGATGGTGTTAAAAGAGACGAAACCAAGGCATTTGATTGGTGTAAACAGGCTGCTGAAGGGAATAATGCTGAAGCTCAAATGCTACTAGGTACCATGTACCTGAATGGCGTAGGTGTGAGAAAAAGTGAAAAAGAAGCTTTCTTTTGGACCAAACAGGCTGCAGATTATGGGCTCGCTGCGGCTCAACATCAAATTGGTGCGATGTTTGAAAAGGGACTTGGTGTGCCAATTGATATGACTGAATCTTTTCAGTGGTATATGAAAGCAGCTAAACAAGGTTTCAGTAAGTCCCAATATAAAGTTGGATTTAAATATGTTACTGGCGAAGGAGTTAAACAGAGTGGAACAGAAGGTTTTAAGTGGGTAAAAAAGGCTGCCGACCAAAATTTAGCAGTTGCTCAAGCATTTTTAGGTGAGTTATATCGATCTGGAGTGGGAGTTCGACTTGATAGGGTAAAGGCTAAAGAATGGGCTGGGAAAGCTTGTGATAATGGTGAAGACTTAGGATGCAAACTCTATGCTGATCTAAGTTAAATGCAAAGTTTTTTTCAGATCAATGAAATTTGGTTTTTAGATAACGGTTTGCGCTTGAGTAAAAGTCCGCGTTAGTTGATTGGAGGTGTATTTCGGATTTATCGGTGTTACTTTGCGAGGGAGACTGTAAATAAGTTTTTTGTATAGTTAACCAAGGAGTCTTTCAAATCCAAGCGTCTAGCGAGCCACTTTAAAGAGTTATCCACATTTGCCCGAAGCGCTCATCCTCAATAATGGGCTGTAGCAAGGGCAAATGTGGGTAATTCGCTTAACGAGAAATATTTTTCTTGGTAATGGCTCCTTTTTTAATGATTTCTACTGATGCTGACTTGCGAGGAGCTCCTGAAATCGACGCTCCCAAGATCATATGATCCTTGGTTCAGCTGGGTCAGATATCCTGATCCAGTATGCCATCGAAACTAAGGCCTATATCAAGGCTTGAAACTCCGATTCAAAATCTTTCATACCTTTGGTCTGATTAAAGAAGGGAAGCCCCCATATCCTATAATCATTGTTGTCTGCGATGATTTTTGTGGGAATTGCTTCTTTTTTCAACTGAAGTAGGAATTTTTCCTTCCATTTGTCTTTTTCTAAAAGATGCTCACCCTTCGGTTCAATGAAGATTTGAAGTTGTTCAAATCCATCGGTTTTATCCTTTTGTAAAAAAAGGACATAGTCTGGTTCGAACCGCTCTCCATCGTCAAAGGAGTAGATGTGAAACGCCCGTTCGTTTCTGACTAAATAAATTCGGTCGTATTTCTTGCGTAAATCATCAACAAACCCACGGAAGTAAGCTACAAAAGCCTTTTCCTCCGAAGTGCCAAAATTGTCAGTGTAGGCAAACCAGTCTTCACTTGAAAGATCAATTTTCCATTCATTGTTTACAGAAGGATCATTTTGCGAAACTCCAATACCACCGTCATGAGGATTTGTGTAATTAACTGTTTTATTGCGGAATATGTCGTGGATATGCCTTGACCTAAATTCTTTTTTGCCTCGATACGTTTCTTCGATGCCAGCAATTGAACCAGCAATTTTGCCAAGAACATAAGAAACAGCCCTATAAAGAGTCTCCATAGTTGGCTTGCCATTGCTTTGAATTTCAATGTTAACAGCCCCAAGATAATTATTGTCTGTAATGAATTGTCTCGTGGAAGCGATATTAGGGAAGTATGATCGCAATGTGTTGAACTTATATATCGGATATTTAGCTAATGCTTTATTTACAATAGCGTAATTTATCTTGGCTATATCGTTGATCGTCATATGCGATATTTTTAAATCAGGCACACTGTCAGTGCTGCGAGACGATTCTTCCATGACATAATCAATTCCAGAGGCCCCTGTTTCCGCATGGTATTTGTATATGTTGTCACGAACTGTTGGCATAAGGCCAAAGACATTTTTTCTGTCTTTTACCTCTCTGTCATTTAAAAAGATGAAACCTTGTTTGTAGATATCGCTTGCTTTGAAATCAGCTTTGAGTACGTATTCACGTTTTACAATTTTGTCAGTGTCAAGACCAATTTCACGCAGAGCGGCGCGTAACTCAGTAACATAGCGATGGTCGTTTTGACAATGGTAATACAACGTCTCGCAAACACGCAGTTCGCAAGTGATATCGTCATCGTATTTCCGTTGGAATTTAGGTTGTTCATCGTCAATCTGAAAAGGGCAGTACCTGGCACCACGTCCTATGAGTTGAGCTTCAGATATGGTAGCAGGAGAGATTTTTTTACCGCCGGATTGCCTTGTTTCATAAAGACGCACAATGTCAAATAAGTTCAAAACATCCCAGCCCTCGTCCAGTTTTTTAACTTCAAAAATAGCCCTATAGGGATTATCTAAATCTTCGAGAGAATTTAGCAAAATCTGTTTTTGGGTGGCATCTTTGTCGTCATTCACCGAAACGCAATGTTCTTCGGAAAAGTCATCTCGTAGCTCTGCAGCGAGAGTTTCAAAAGAGACCCCCTTTTTTGAGAAATAAGCAAAAGCTTGTTTCATGACCTCGTTATCGATGGATTTAGAAAGCTTCCTAAGTTGTTCGCCATTCAGTTTTTTAACCGTTTCAATAAATTCAGCCATAAATTGTTTACTACTGGCAATGGTTGCGGCCTTAAACAGCAAGACAGGCTTAATTCCAAGGCGATGATCCTGGAATACTTTTAAACGGTATTGGCTCAGTACAAGCGCCTGTAAGGCTCTTTCCATGACAGACAATTCGGACCTTAAGGTCACTATGTCTTTAGAGTATCCATCGTTATAAAATTTAGCCAAAGCATAGTCGCAGATAATTTTGTTCTCATACTCTGCACGGATAGCCGGATTGGTCAGGTCGCAGGTAGCGGTAAACTCTAACAAAACATTATTATTATTTCGATGGAAAAGGTTCTTTACAGTTTGTTCCCAAGAACGGTAGTTTGTTTCCTCGTCAGCCGACAATTTCTTTTTTGTGTCAACATTTAAATGGTGAGCTTCATCGGAAATAAGGACGATTTCCTGTTCCTCGAAATCATCAAAGGTCATCCCATTTTCCTTAGCAAACCACATATCCATGTGAAGCCCCTGAGTGGTGGCGAAACAGATGTTGATGGCATCCTTGTCTGCATATTGGAAATTGTCTACTTGATTAATTCTGACTCGCTCTCCATCAATCACAATTTCATCAGCAAAGAGGTACTTTGAAGAAATAGCATTTAAAAAGTTCTCTTTCGTTTTTTCAACAATATTGGATAAGTTGACAAAGAATAGGAAATTGCGATACCCCTTCTTGTACAGATACAGCATCAACCCTGCCATAATCAATGTCTTGCCACTTCCTGTAGCCATATGGAAAAGAACTTGGGTTGGTTTCGGACAGTTGCTACTCTCGAAAAAAGTTATGAAGTTTTCAAAAGCCAGCTTCTGATAAGGACGCAGTTCAAACTTGGGATTCAGATTTTCTTGAATATATGCTGGCAAAACAGCAGTATTGCCATATTCACGCAAGGAATCTAATTTTTCATATAAAAACATGGGCTACTCCTCTTTGTAAAAGCTTTTTGTGAAAGCCTTGTCTTCATCGGAGATGCCAAACTCCTTATCATCAATATCACAATAGTTCACATACAAGAAGTTCTTATCCAGGATTTCCATGAGGAAACGTTTCTTATCTGAAAACGATAGGGAAGCATAATTCTCCGCTGCTGCGTCAACCTCTCGTGGATTCACTTTGTAACTGATAAAGCTGGACTTTAATACTCGGCTGCGAATATCAGATAGCTCCTCATCGTTCTCGGCTGATTCAATTTCCTCCACAAACGTTTGATTTAGTTTTGCCAACTGGAAAAAAACAATTGTAGATTCAGATGCCATTTTCTTAAGCAAATTCAAGTTGCGAACTAGTGTATCTGTCTCTACATAGTCCATCTGCTCAACCAAAATGAAACGACGATGACCTCCGTCCTGTTTATTTATTTCCATTACAGCTTGCCCTGTGGTTCCACTACCACTGAAAAAATCAAGAACAAAAGAGTCCTTGTCGTCCATAACAACAGAATTCACACACTCAATAACCGTATAAAGCGATTTCGGATAGGAGAACACTGTATTTGGAACCAAATCCTTCAATAATTGGGTGCCATTGACGCTTGCGTCAAACTTCGGATTACTCCATACCGTTTTATAAGTTCCGAAGTTTTTCCCTAGCTCTATGTCATATCCGGTTTTTGTTTTTTTTACCCTTAGCAAATCAAAAATAGATTCTACAGTCTGTCGGGCGTACCGCCATTTTCTTTCAATACCTTTTGTGTCTATAGGATAGACGTAATACTCATTCCCGTGTTTCTCTGTTTGTGATGTCGGATGAAATGCATCATCAGACACATCTCCAAATCCAATTATTTTTCCATCTTTAACAATAATAGGATAGAAACAATTCTTTGCATCCGTTCTCAAAGATTCACCACCCCAGTTCCGCAATGGAGACCATTCAATTTCATCTTCGGAAAGAATTCGACTGCAAATTGTTTTTTTGCCCTTCGGAGTTACGAAAATAGCATATTCATGTGTGTAAGAAAAGTTGGTGCCCATTGTGCCACGAGGATTATGAATCACCGTGATACAGTCAACATCGTATTCTGGAAAAATCTCTTCAATTAAAATTTGTAACCGTGGTTGCTCATTTTTGTCGATAGCTACTATTAAAACACCATCTGAAGTTAAAAACCTTTTCGCCATCTGGAGTCGTGTTTTCATAAACACTAGCCACGTTGAACGATTAAAGGAATTGTTGTAAGCAAAAGTGTTGGCATTACTTGTAGGATTGTAGGGTGGGTCGATATAAACGCATTTCACCCTACCTTCATATCGCTTCAGCAAGGAAGAAATCACCAATAGATTGTTGCCTTTAATGATCAGGTTATCACTTTCCGAAAACTGGGTTATTTTCTGAGAACCATCCTTTGTATACCTTTTTGCACCTGAGAAGACCTTAGGGTACAGCAGTCTGTCTACCTCATCGGGAGCAAGTGTTTCGTTATAGAAGATTTCATGTCGTTTTTGATCTTCTTTAGTCTGTCCCCCTTCAAGCACACAGTCTTTATATGGGAAAACAAGTTCCACCTTACCTGAGGCGGAGATTAACCCCCCCCCCTTCATCTGCTAGTCCAATTTGATTTTTGAAACGTGTATAGCTGTCTGGTAGGAATTGGCGGTTGTTGATTACCCATGCGAATCCTATTTTATCGAACACCTTCACCTCATCAATGCTCGTAAAGAAACGATGACGTGTTTCTTTATTAGCAAGAAGAAGGCTAATAAGATCCTTGTCCATTTTCATTGCAGCCTCATAGACTGCATTACGAAGAAAAGTACCGTCTTCAGCTACAAATCGCTTATCTGTTTTTAATACCGCCAATACGGTTTCATAAAAATTTGCCATCCATTCGTCCCCATTTAGTTAAAAATATCGCCCATTCTAAACGATAATGTCGTGGAGCAAGGGTGCAAAGTGGATCCTTTCATTGAATGGTCAGCGTAATAGAGGAGAAAGTGCTTACCTACAAAAGTTCATCGATGCCATCTTTAGGTTGGATATAAACAGCATCACCGTCTTGTACATCCTCTTCGTAGTCTTTAATAGCATTAGCAAGTTTGTTTCTCATGCTTTGATCGTGCTCTTTGAACCAATGAATGCCTGATTCGTTTAATTCCATTAGTTCACACGATTTAATTTCATCTTGAACATCCTCTGTTGAAAGTTCTTCCTTGGTTACTGGAACCAGAACAAACCGAGCCTTTAAAAAACCAGGGCGAGGCTCTACGCGAACGTAATAATGTTTGTTAGGCTCAAAAGTCCCTTTTATAAATGAAGAACTCTCTCCTCCAACAACATAAGCATGTTCTCCAGGAGCAACTTCTTGGCGTACCTTATAGCTCATGGAAACAACACCAACTGGTTCAATAGTCTGCTTTGTTGCTTCTTTTGCAACAGGAGCTTGAATACCGCTTCCCATAATAGAGGTTCTAAAGAATGTTACTGTTGCATTGCCGTCAGCCGGTTCAGAGGGAGAAACAACCGGTGACATATAACTGGAGGCACAACCAGATAGCAGGCTAATTCCAAATACAGAAACAATAAGTTTTGCTGTCATTCTCATGAAAAACTCCTTTTATACCAACGAAATGGGACTTCTGGAGAAATTTTCTAAAAGTCCCTTTTCATAGAGGTCGTAGATAAATTCAGTCACAAAAATTTGTTGTTCAAAAAAAGAGCCTCCCTCTTGCTCAACAACACCAGCGAGAGCAACTACAAAACCAATAAAACTAACGTGAGTAAACAAGTTATTGACAATACGGAGAGGAATACCTTTTTGATATAACATTCCTTTCACTGGTTCACAAAAGGAGGCAACCTGATTTCTTTTGCTCCAACTAGGCTCTTCCACCATAATAGAAAAATCAAAAAGATCAGAGCATTGTTGGGATATCCTGTTGATCTTATCTGTTGCTCTTTCTTTTAGATCTTCATCGATAGAAAATACCTCTACATTTGATGAGCTGGAATTGTTTTGCTTTTGAAAACAATTGATTAGAGTCTCTAAATTTCTTTTATTTACAAACGCGTTGTTCTCATTCGCATCAATAAGCAGTTCGAGGACAAATGTCTGCTGTTCTACAAAACTGGCCCCTTTTCGCTCCAGAATTGCGGCTATTCCGGTTAAAAATGACAGAACCTCCAAGCTTTCAAATAATCGGCTCACGACTTCCTTTGGGATTTTATTTTCAATGGCTCTTTGAGATATGGTATAAAAAAATTCATCTGATCTTTTAGTTAACCATGTTGGGTCTGGTAAACGGCGGATAACCTCAAAACGATTTCTCGATGTGTTGATCACAGTGGATATTTCTTGTAAGGCCATCTTTTTATTCGCCCAGTACTTGCTACATTTAACTTTTATGTAGTTTTGTACATACAGGATGATGAACCAAGCTACAACTGACAAACCGTAAGTTGGTATTGCGAAAATTAGAGCAAGAATAAAGAGGATTACGTTCATGGCGCTACCTAAACTTTAGACATGAATTCAATCGATGCTCTTTATGTTCGAGAGGAAATAAAATAATTAGAGGTGGTTGATGTGTCGTCAGTTTACCCCAGGGGGGGTAGTCAAGTATTAGTACCTACTTAAAACTGAAGCTATTTGTGCCAACTCTTCCAACTCTTTATCTGTCATTTTGGTTCCAGAAAGGCTTTCAAAACCAAGGAATTTAAAAACCATAAAAGTTTTTATTTTGACGTTTGTTACGTAATGGGGATCATCCGGGCACATGATCATGAGCCTCATAACGGCACCTTGACCGATAATATCGAGTGCGTGTTCATTAAAGTTATGAGATTTCCCACAAGCGCATTGCCACTGGCCGTTATAAATGGATAGGTTCATTGTTTGTTTGGCAATTTTTCCAAAGTCGCGCATAAAGTCTTTGTAGTTGAGCATTTTCATATCGTCACCTTGTCACTCCAAAAAATGGTAGATGCCTTTAAAATTTCATAAGATTTGGGTCAAATACATATTCAGAGTCATGTCAAAACCGATTTACGAAAACATCCCTAAGCTAACAATTCAACAACTGAAAGACCGTTTGAATGGCAAGCCTTATATTCACTTCGATTGGGAAGGAAAAAGCTATATAGTCCATGTGGCCTACAGTGCTTGTCATTTTGGTGGTACTCGTCCTTGGTTCATATGCCCTCACTGTAAAAGTCGAGTAGGTTCTTTACTCTTCTTTAATCATCAAATTGGATGCCGGCATTGTTTAAACACTTGCTACGCTTCCGAGAACAAAAGTCCAATGGATCGACAGCACCAAAAAGAGCAGAAAGCCTTGGCTAAATTAGGTGTTGACAGCTACTCCGAGTTAATCTGGTTCGATGTTCTAAGAAAACCAAAAGGGATGCATCTTTCGACCTTTGAAAAGCGAAAACAGCAGTTAGCCTCAATTCATTTTCAAAGTGCTCGACTCATGACAGAGTTCAATGATCGTCTTTTAGCTATTGAGCAAAGAACCAGAAATAAAAACCTAAAACACGGTAAAATCAGGAGTCGTCTTCCGACTTAGTCCCATGAAGTTCATCCTTGGTCAAAAACCAAGGTTTAGGCGTAGTTTAGTACTTAGTAAAAAACTGATGATGGACAAGAGGATGGACAAAATACGGGGCTTTAATCTTGGTGCCTAATTTTATTGGAGCCTTTGGAGGCCTCCCCTCCGCCAATAAAATTTCTCTTTATAGCAGTACCTCCCGTTTGCAAATTCAAAAATTGTGAATCGAGAATAGTTTGCAGTATATCGATGTAGTTATCAGCAACTTCAACATCAGAATCTATCCCATTAGACAGACGAACGTAATATCGTTTTGTTTAACCTATCAAAAGACCCTGGCCTGTAATATTTGAGTTTCTTCTATATAGCTGTGATGCACCCGTACCAAGTTTAGGCGTGATTCCTGCACAGCTTTCTTACTATAAATCAATTATCTACAACTTTTGAGCTCATTTACTATAGTAGAAACAACTTGAAATGTTTCTTTTTCTTCAGCTGCTGTAATATCAGACTGTTCCATTTGTCAGCAATATTGCTAAATATGAAAAAGCCTTTTACTTTTGCTATTTCAGCTATTTCATTATCGCTATTGAGCGGATGCATCTCTTTTGGTCAAGATGCACCAAAAGAAGTCATGCCACTGGGTCAAACCTCTTTTGAGCAGTATGTTAAAGAGACTTCACAATGGATCGAAAGAAATCGTCGATTTGCTACCCCTGACCATCAAGTTGAGCTCTCTCATCAGGTTCCTTTTGAAATTAAGCCAGTCAAACCAAATGGCAAAGGGATACTGATGATTCATGGGTTTACTGACTCACCATATAATTTTCATGATATTGCCAATCGTTTGGCTGAAAGAGGCTTTTTAGTTCGTGCGGTTGTTTTGCCGGGACACGGTACGAAACCCGAAGACATGCTCAATGTTACGATTGATGATTGGGATCGTCTTGTTGATGAACAAACGAGAATTCTTTCTAAGGACGTGTCTGAAATTTATTTGGCAGGCTTTTCAACCGGTGCTAATTTAGCTGTTCATGAAGCCTATGAAAATAAGACAGTAGACGGATTAATTCTTTTTTCACCGGCTTTAAGTGTTAGGACTTCACTTGTGCACTTTGTTCCTCTTGTCAGTCATTTTGTCGATTGGCTCAGAAGCCCAGAAGAAGCCCAAGGGGGAGTAACGCCATTTCGCTACCGAACCGTTCCTATGCAGGCTCTTAATACATTTAAAGACTCAATGGATTCGGCCATGTGGCGTATGTCAACAGCACAGTACGATAAGCCTGTCTTAGTCTTTATGGCTCAAAATGACAGCATAGTTGATACACAAGTGCTTTTGCCTCTCATGCAAAAGCAGTTCACCAATGCACAATCTCACTTTGTATGGTACGGTGATACTTTGCCTGAAGGCACCGTTGCCAGTGATAAACGCCTGAGCGTTTTTACAGATTACTTACCGAAATATAAAATCAGAAGTTTTTCTCATTTAGGTCTTGTTTACGCACCAGACAATCCTTATTACGGAGCGAAAGGCAGTGAGCGTTTCTGTCTCAGAGATCAAGACGAAAAACTCTTACAGTATTGTCGAGAGGGACGTTACGTATGGTACGGCTCCTGGCGTGAAAACCGAGATGGCCATCCTTATGCACGATTGACGTTTAATCCTTATTTCGACTATCAAATTAATTTGATAGAACAGACTTTTGAAGGCAAAGATCATTAACATCAAATTCTGATGTTAGACAATCTACAGTAATCAACATCCTTCAAAGTTCAATTAGAAACGACATGCAAACTATTATCCAAATTTTATCGATAACTGCCTTAGGTTTCTGGGGCAGTGTCTTTGCCTTATTGTGCTTTATCCTAGTGCTTTTATTGGCAGCAGTTTTCCTGAACCGCAAAAAAAGCGAGCAACGGCTAATAAACTTTATTGAGCAGAAGTTGGAGACTTCCAAACAAAATGAAAGTAACGAGCTTCAGTTAGCCCTTAACGACAGTATTCAAACTGCCAATGCTCATCTACGGCGAGAATTTAATGATTCAGTGAACCGTTTATCGCAATCTCAGACACAAAGCTTAGTCAACTTTGCTGAGTTGATCCAAAAAATCAATCAGGGAAATGCTGCGACTCAGCTTCAGGCAAGAGAAGCTTTAAAGAATCACGTGGCTCAGCTCTCAAGCGGTATTAATCTGGAATTAGCGGGTATTCGTGAGACGCTAAACCGGCAACTACAGTCTTTACAATCAAATAACGATGCAAAACTTGAAATGATGCGTCAGACAGTTGAATCAAAACTTCAAAATACGCTTGAGACTCGTTTGTCAGAAAGTTTTAAACAGGTGGCAGCCCACTTAAAAGACGTTGAAACCGGTTTAGGTGAAATGCGATCTTTAGCCGGGCAAGTTGGTGAATTAAAACGTGTACTCACTAATGTGAAAACTCGTGGTACTTTCGGTGAAGTGCAGCTCGGAGTCATTTTAGAAAATATGATTCCCAATCATTATGAGCCTAACGTTGCCACACGTCCCAACAGTAATGATCGGGTTGAATACGCCATCAAGATGCCTGGAGCTCATGATTCGGAATTTGTTTGGTTACCGATTGACTCCAAGTTTCCTATTGAAGACTATCAAAAAATGGAAGATGCTCGTGAAGTTGCTGACTCTGAATCGGCCGAGCACTATGCAAAAGCTTTTGAAAACAGAATTAAAACAGAAGCAAAAAAAATTCATGATAAGTATGTTGAAGTGCCGTATACAACTGAATTTGCCATACTTTTTTTACCGAGTGAGTCGCTTTACGCTGAAGCTTTAAAACGTCCCGGTTTAGTTGAAGAGCTACAAAATCGATTTCGTGTGACCGTAGCTGGCCCAACGGTTTTAAGTGCATTACTAAATAGTTTGCAGATGGGTTTCAGGACGCTTGCCATTCAAAAAAGAAGCGCTGAAGTGTGGACTGTTTTAGGGCAGGTGAAGATGGAATTTGCTAAGTTTGCTGAAGCGCTCGATACAATGGAGAAACGTGTTGATGGTGTAAAGAGTGCTATTGCAGGGGTTCGTACGAGAACCAATGTAATGGGACGCAAACTTCGAGATGTTGAAGAGTTGCCTGGAGAGCAAAAAGTCGATACAGTATTACCTCCAAGCGGAGAGGATTAAATGTTTAAAAGAGTTATGCAAATCGGTATTGCAGCAGCAATTGTTGTGATGGTTGCTTGTGTAGCAATCCAATTTTTAGGCGCTCTTGCCAAAATCTAATTATTCAACAACGCTGCTTTTTAGCAGCGTTGCGAATATCTACCGTTTAATTTCTGCGATTACTTTTTCTATTCTAGCTGCAATATCAATAGCTTTGCGGTCTTCAAGACGTCGACAGCCAACTGTAATACCAATCATGGCGCCATTTGATCTTTGCATTAAAGGAAGGGCAACGTATGGTGCCCGAGCCATTGCCCACCAGGGAAGAAAGCCTACACAGATAATAGCTTGACTCTCAGTAGCCTTTAACGTCTTGTCAATTGCATCCGAGGCTTGTCCTACCCCTCTTATCAAGGCGTTTTTATAAAGATCGTTTTCCAAGTTAGGTGAAAATTTCAATGCATCGGTGAGTCGGTCAAAACCATAGGGATGGTGCTGAGCCCGCATTTCATACATTTTGACGAGGTCTTTAAAAGTACCGGGCGTTTTACCGTTACCGTAGCGGCTGAGATAATGGTCAAAATCCAGTTGAATTTCAGTTGACGAAATAACCTTGTAGTAGGTCTCAAAAGTTTTGATGGTACATTCAACTATTTCAATCTGATGCTTTTTGCACTCGGCAATAAGAGTTAAAATTGCTAGTCTTTCTTCACTGTCAAAAGTCCGATAATCGGGCAGTGCCAGAGCAACTCTGAGTGCTCGGCGATCTTTGCCGAGATCGGTGTGAAGATCAATTTCCTGTGGGCAATCCATTGTCGCTTCATCGTTGGGATCGGTGCCAGCAATGGCTTCAAGCAATTTGGCTGCATCAGTGACAGTTTTAGCAATTGCTCCGGGGGTATCGAGTGTATGAGAAATAGGAATGACACCGTCTCGGGAGACAAGACCTACGCTGGGTTTAATGCCTACTACCCCGCAGGCTATAGACGGTAGTACGATACTCCCATGGGTTTCTGTCCCGATGGCACTATGACAAAACCCTGCCGCGACAGCAATAGCCGAACCTGAACTTGATCCTCCCGGCGAGAGTGAAGGATCAATTGGGTTGATCCCCTGACCACCCAATTCAGAGTAGCCAGGCGGCATTTTGGTACTTAAAAAGCCAGCTAACTCACTCATGGAGGTTTTCCCAAAGGGTAGGCCACCGTGTTCACGCAGTTTTTTAATGCAAAAGGCATCAGTAGCTTTAAGTTCCTTAAGCGCATAACTTCCAGCAGTCGCTCTGAGTCCGGAAACATCAATATTGTCTTTGACTAAAACGGGCCATTGCGTATCAAGCGGTGGTTCACGCCATTGACTTACAGCATGAATGATGTGGTTGAGTTGACGAATTCGGTCATTAATTTCAGCTGGATTGGGATGCCCGCCTGAATATAGAAAGGTCATGACTTGCTCCTTTCAGATTTCTAACCTGAGTTTGTCACTTTGAGCCGATGAACGCAATAGAAACTTAACCTTAAAGTTTAAAGTTCCGAGCACTCCTGACTAGACAGTCAAAACGCTTTGCTTTAGAGCAAGCTTTTAAAACTTTTTTGTCTTTTGAAAAGAGATAAGAAGCGTGAACTGCTCGGGCGAGGTTAAAGAATTTATCATCATCTTTATCCTTGCAGTAATGCTCGGTTTCAAGTGCTTGAGGATAGATGAGATGAATTTTGAGCCACTTTTGAAGAAGCTCTTTTTGTTCTGATTCAGATAGTTTAAATTGCTCTCGTCCGAGTACATCTGCCAATTCGAAGAATGTATCGTAATGACCGACTGGTTGTAGGGAACCCTTGTGAATGTATTCTTGTAAATTGCTCACAGAGCTATCTTTAAATAAAAAAAGGTCCAGAACAATATTAGTATCAAGAATACAGATAGGTACATCAAAAGAGAGTGCCGCATGGCGGGCACTCTCGAAAATTTTTTGGAGTTCCTTTTCGCCGAGAAACATTAACCAATTAGATCTGCAACGGCTTGAGCTTCATTGATAAGCTCGTCACGGGTGATTTCAAGACGATGGCGAACTTCCTGCGTCATCGGCATATTACTGATAATTTGATAACGAGCCTCGCCCGGGCACAGACATGGGAAACCAAACACTAGTCCTTTAGGAATTCCATAGCTGCCGTCAGAAGGCACTGCCATGGTACAACATTTGCCCTGACTGCCCAAAATCCAATCACGCATATGGTCTAATGCAGCGTTGGCTGCTGAAGCCGCTGATGAAGCTCCTCGGGCCTTAATGATTTGGCCGCCTCGAGTTGCAACATTTTTAATAAATTCTTCCTGCCAAGAATCGTCAAATTGATCAGCCAAGCGATGACCTTTATAGCGCATGAAACGGATGTCGGGGTACATGGTGTTGCTATGATTGCCCCAGACAAAGACTTGCTCAATACCGCCCACAGGGGCCTGAAGTTTTTCTGCAACGCGAGCCATGGCGCGGTTTTGATCTAAACGCATCAGTGCAGAGAAGCACTCCGGTTTCAAATCAGGAGCATTTCGCATGGCGATATAGGCGTTTGTGTTGCAGGGATTGCCCACAACTAATACTCGCACGTCACGCGAAGCCATTTCATTGAGTGCTTTACCTTGTCGGCGGAAAATTTCTCCGTTTGCTCTCAAGAGGTCTGATCGGTCCATGCCTTCTTTGCGAGGTTGAGCGCCAATCATAAAGACGCATTCAGCGCCATCAAATAGTGCGTTTTCATCGGTGTAGGCGTTCATTTCTGCCAAAAGGGGAAAGGCGCAATCGGATAATTCCATCATTGTCCCTTTTAAGCGGGCCTGACTTTCAGGAGTGTTACGGGCGAGCAGTCTCAGTTCAATCGGCTGCTGATGTCCGAAAAGTTCTCCAGAAGCTATGCGAAACAAAATGGCGTAGCCGATAGAGCCGCAAGGACCGGTGATGGCAATACGAATAGGACGAGTCATTTTTCAACCCCAAGAAAATGCTTAACTGCAACCATTATAAAAGCAAAAAGATCGAGAATGATAATTTTTTCTCGATCTTTTCCTTTATATTAATAAAAAATTATTGAACAGCATCTGGTTTGTGACCAAACCATTTTTCGTAAATGCGGTCATACTCTCCGTTTTCTCGAATGTTTTTCAGGCCCTTATTAATAAGTTGCAGCATTTTCTTATTGCCTTTAGCAATAGCAAAACCGTTTTGTTTATGGGTGTAGAGGTGGGGCACGAGGACAATGTCTTTTTCAGCTCTATGAGTGAGGTAGTACTCTGTCACGATTTTGTCCACAAGAACGGCTTCGCAGCCGCCCATTTTGAGTTCCATGAAAGCTTCACCTGTCTGATCGAAGGCGACAAGTTTTGCATCTTTAATTTCTTTTGCTAAAAGAGCACCGGTGGAGCCGATTTGTGCACAAACCCGCTTGCCTTCAAGATCGTTCATATGTTTGTATTTGTCAGTGTCTTTTGAGCGGACAGCCATGATTAAGCCTCCGACATCATAGTATGGGTCGGAGAAATCAACTTGTTTCTTACGGGCCTCTGTAATCGTCATGCCTGCCGCAGCCACATCAATCATATTGCTTTGTAGTGCCGGAATGATCCCAGCAAACTGCATATTCTGAATTTTTGCTTCGTTACCAGTGGCTTTTGCGATAGCAGTAATAAGATCAATATCAAAGCCAACAATCTCATTGGTTTTCGGGTCTTTAAACTCATAAGGAGCATAGCCCGCATCGGTGCCTACTAAAATTGTTTCAGCCTGTGAAGTAATTGGCAACATCATGCATCCCATTGCCAATGTCAAAAGCAATTTTTTCATTTACATTTCCTTTCTGATTGAGATTTCACGAAGTCTAGCGATTGAGAGTTATTTTGAAAATTATTATTCTGTGATTCTAGAGCTCCTTAATCGTCGACAAAAACTAAATGATTTACATAAAGATATTTAATTCATAAAATCAATAAGATATAGTTTTCTTTAGAGTTAGATGACACTGATATCAACTCAGGAAAAGGAATAATTTTGAACATTTTTATTTTTTAATGAGTGGCTTTATTCACCTTGATAAGCAAAAGCGCTTAGACCTAAAAAACGTGTGAATTATCAATTAGATAGATAAATTATTGTTCTATTGATCGACAAAATCTATGACAAAATCGACAAGGATTATCTTTGACGATAGTCAAATCAACAATACTTTGTTTTTTTTACTTTTTTTAAAAAGTGTCTGGAAATTTTTCGTTACGGTTAAAGCGGCTTAAGTTCATTTACAATTTCGAGGATTACTGTGCTGAGGTATGCAGATGTCAAAAAAATTAATAGTTGGTTTAATTGCCGCTTCTTTTGCTGGATCTCTTTTAGCTGCGCCCGATGAGGATGCAGAGTTTGTCACACCCGAAGAGCTCGGTTGGGAAGCTGGAGTTGTAGCTCCAAGTCCTTTGGATCCAGAATATATTAATCCTGAATTTAAAACACTCGAAGAGGCAGAAAAAGCAAAAGCAATTGGCGAAGCTGAATTAAAGCGTATTGAAAAACTTCGAGCCGGCCATACCTATCTGTGTCAGAAGAAAATCTTTGTTAATGACTGCATTGATCGGGCCGAAACGGTTTTATTCAAACGAAGTCGTATTGCTAACCAGTTGATTCGTCAAGCTGATCACCAAATTAGAATCTTTAAGTCCCAGCAACGGCGTGAAAAAGGCGCTCGTGACCAGGCAATGCCTGCTAAGCGAGCAAGTGTTAAAAATAACGATGAGAAAATTGCCCGTCAGGATGCTCGTAGAGCTCAAGAAGGGGCCAATCTTGCCGCTTACGATGAAAAGTTGAAAGCTCAGGAAGTTCGTAAGAACGAATTAGAGGCTGCAGCAGCTGAGCGCAAAGCCAAACGTGAGGCTCGTCAGAGAGCCTATGAAGCTGAGCGTCAAAAGCGACAAGAGGCTCAAAAACTTCAGGATGAACAAAATAAAAAAGACAGCTTTTTGTTTTAATCCATGAAAGAGCAGTTCCAACAAGCTATTGATAGAGCTTTCGCTGAAAATGGGCCTTTATGCAAAAAAATAGAAGGCTTTAAAAGACGTGAGAGCCAACTGCAGTTTGCTCACGCTGTCGGTGAAGCAATCGATAGCCGCTCTACAGCCGTTGTTGAAGCCGGTACCGGTACCGGAAAGACTTTTGCTTACCTAGTTCCCGCTATATTGTCGCGTTCTAAAACGATTGTTTCAACAGCCAGTAAAACCTTGCAGGATCAGCTCTTTAATAAGGACGTCGGTCGAATCTGCTCGGCTCTCAGTATTGATGCAGATGTCGCTGTTTTAAAAGGTAGAAGTAATTACATCTGTAAAGAACGACTGGATCAATTGGTTGATAGGGGACTGCTGCCTGAAGCCGATAGTTATAAGCGCTTAAAAAAAATTATTGATTTTGCCAAGCTAAGTGTAAGTGGGGACAAAAATGACATCTCGGGAATCCCGGAAAAAGACCCTTTATGGCCTTGGGTGACAAGCACCAAAGACAATTGTCTAGGGAAAAGTAAGTGTCCCCATTACGATGACTGTTTCCTCAATCGAGCTCGAGCCCGCGCAAAAGAAGCTGATGTGGTGATCGTTAATCACCATCTTTTCATGGCTGATTTGAGTCTCAAAGATGACACAATGGCAGAGCTTTTACCTGAGGCCGATTTGATCATCATTGATGAAGCGCATAAATTGCCCGATATTGGAATCGACTATTTTTCTGATTTCTTTTCTTTGTGGGAACTGCAGGATTTTAGCGAAGAGGGTCGATTAATCGGCAAAGCCCATGCACCAGGTGTTGTCCGCTGGGACGATATTTTTCTTGAAGTCAAAAAAGCGGCATTAAATGTCCACCAGACGATCCACCGTGGCTTAGGCGTTGATATTGAAAGCGAAATCGAGATTGCTTCAATAGAATGTTTTGTTGAAGCGATTAAAGAACCATTTGCCAAGTTAAGTGACTCTGTATCAGCAGTGTTAGCAGCGTTTAAATCGGTTGAAGGGGCCAATGACGAAAGCGACCTTTTTGCAGGCCGTGCAGCCGATTTAGTCAAACGCATCCAGGATTGGCAAGTCACGCTTTCAAATCCGGCCGCTGTCAAAACAATTGGCGGCATTCCATCCGTGCTCTGGTTAAAGCTAACCGAGCAAAATGTTCTTTTTTCTAACACTCCTTTGTCTCTTGCACAGCCCTTTGCCAAAGCGCGGGAGAAAATGAACAACGCCTGGGTACTCACAAGTGCCACGATTTCTACGCGAAAAGATGATGCAACGGCTGATTTTTCCTATTTTCTAAATGAGTTGGGATTAAAAAGCGATACGCCCACTTATACTTGGGCGAGTCCCTTTAATTTTGGCTATCAGGCCAGATTTTATCTTCCGAAAAATCTACCCGGAGTATTTGATTCCGATTTTGCTCATGAGCTGGTAGAGGCTACTTGGCCGTTACTGCAAAAAACACAGGGCAGGGCCTTTTTCCTGTGTACAAGTTTTCGCTCGCTGGAGGCGATTGCTAACGAGCTTCGTATGAAAATGGGGGCTAATTTTACGCTTTGCGTGCAAGGTGAAGCACCGAAATCAGAGTTGCTTGAACGTTTTAAGTCTATGCCCAATGCAGTTCTTGTTGGCTCAATGAGCTTCTGGGAGGGTGTGGATATGAAAGGAGATGCTCTTCAGCTCGTGGTCATCGATAAGATGCCATTTGCACAGTTTGACACACCGGTGGCAAGAGCCAAGAAAGAGTGGTTTGCCGATCAGGGTAAAAATCCCTTTATGTGTTACCAGCTCCCTGAAATGATTACGACACTGAGACAGGGGGTCGGGAGGCTAATTCGCAGTGAAAAGGATTTTGGAGTAATTGTCTTCGGTGATAATCGTTTGCTCGAAAAGCGTTACGGACGGGTTGTTCTAGAAAGTTTGCCACCAATGATACGTACTCAAGAATTTGCCCGAGTGTATTCATTTTTGGATAACCCAGATGAGGCCTATTGATGCCGCAGCGTGTTCAATATGGCAAAACGTGGTGGGGAGCAGAGTGGTTAAAAGCGCTTAATGCCTGCGATCATGCCAATCGATTGCCCCGGGGGAAGACATACTGCAATCAGGGCAATGTGCGCGAAGTCAGTATGGATCTTACTACGCATAAAGTGCAAGCCCTTGTGCAGGGGCATTTTGCAGTCTATGAAGTTTCTATTGGACTTCGGCCCTTTACCGAAAAAGAAACTCAGAGACTTATTCAGACAATTAAGTCAGAGCCTGTACTTTTAGCACAATTGCTCGATCACACATTGCCTTCTGAAATGAACACGCTTTGTGATCAATTAGGGCTTAAGCTTTTTCCTTCCTCAAGCCTTGATTTGGACATTTCCTGCAACTGTCCTGACTCAGCTCACCTTTGTAAACATATCGCAGCGGTTATTTATTGGCTTTCTAAAGAAATCGATAACGATCCTTTTATTCTTTTTACCCTTCACGGCGTCAATCTTTTAGAAAAATTAACAGAAGCTGGACTGCAAGTTAAAGACGCAACGGGCGACTATCCCTGTACCATTTACGATTTATTGTCTGCGGCAGAGGCAATTCATTTTGATGAAAAGAATCCTCATTACACAATAAAGACCTTGCCCTTAACAGCACTTGAAGATGTCGGAGAGCGGATATTTTCTCTTTTACCCAAACGGTTTACCCTCTCAGAAAGTAGAGATTTTCCGGCTGAAATTTTAAAGTGCCTTAAAACTAATGCGGCGTATGCTGATGCACTCTTCAATTGGCCTGAAGATCAAGAAAGTTCACTTTTCTTACAAAAGATTCTCAAAGAGCTCAGTCAATACAATCGCCATCGTTTCAGCTTCAGGCTCGAATCAAAAACTTTAAGAGATTTTGATTTTTACAATGAAGAAGGTAAAAGTCTCAACTTAAATGAAGCGTTTCGTTTAATCAGTGTGTTAATGTGTTTGCCAGAGAGTTTAAGCCGCACGCATTTGACTCCACCACTTTATGCACTTAGAGTGCTTTTTAAGTTCACTCAAAAGCTCTATCGTGCTCGCGCTATTGTTCCTGTAACGGTTGTCTCAGCTACAGATCCCAATCCTTGGCCTGTCATTTTTTGGATTCCGGCTGTTCGTTTAAGTGCTGTGAACCGAGCGGTGAGTGATTTTACGAAAGCTTTCGAAGGTCAATTAAAGGATATCATTAACTTTGAGGCACTAGAGCCCAGCACTGAAGCGCAGAAAAGTTTCATGGCGCTCACTTTTTCGCTCACTTATTGGCATCGATTACTTTCAAAAAATACCACTTTTGATGGCATAGCGACTCTATTTGTGTCTCCCTCAGTCAGTGAGCTTTATGCGAAGGTAGAGCCGAAATTAGCTTATCAATTTGCGCGCTACCTCCGAGTACTTAATCTCACGCTAAATTTCCCGTGGTTGCCGCAAATTGCCCTTAGAAAAACGCGGGATGGGGCTATTAATCTTCATTTTCTAATACAAGCGAAAGATGGGAAAGAGAAACCTATTGATCTAAAGATACTGTTAAAGTCCGATCAATATGAAAAAGAACGTTATGCAGCATTAAATGTTGTCTCAACGTTACAAAGCCTTTACCCAATTTTTAATGATTTGACTAGGTCCCCGGCCAGGACTGTAAAGCTTGTTGCTTCAGAATTACGGGACTTTTTATTTGATGTGTCAGAGGGGCTGACACTATTAGGTGTTGGTGTATCCATGCCCCTGTCATTGAAAAACCTCCTTAAGCCATCATTAGTGGCAGAGCTCAACTCTTCGAGAAATTCCTCTTCCTTTTTCTCCGAGGAGAGCCTTAGCGACTTTAACTACCAGTTGGCATTAGGAGAGTCGACTTTATCAAAAGAAGAGTTTGAAGTCTTGGTGCAGCACGTTGGAGAAGTCATTGCGTGGGGTGATCAGTATGTCTATGTGGATCCGGAAGAGATTCAAAAATACCGCGACAGACTTCAGAACGCTCCTAAATACAGTCCACTTGAGAAAGTCAGAGCGCTTTTAGTGGGAGAGGTTGATGGTATTGAAGTTTTTGCAAGTGACGAACTTAAAAAGCAGCTTAAAAATATTGAAACAGTTCGTAGTGTCAAACTTCCGCAAACTTTAAAAGCTACCCTGAGACCTTATCAGCAAATAGGCTATGAGTGGCTTATGAAAAATATTCGTTTAGGTCTGGGTTCTTTAATTGCTGATGATATGGGCCTTGGGAAAACGCTGCAAGTGATTGCTACATTGACTGCTTTGAAGGAAGCAGGGGAATTTAAAAAGCAAAAAGCTCTGATAGTCGTTCCCACAACGCTGTTGACGAACTGGAGTAGGGAAATTGAAAAGTTTTCTCCGACTCTTCGCTATTGCATTTACCATGGCTCTGAAAGATTCATACCTGCAACAGAAGACTTTGACATGCTTTTAACTTCTTATGGCATTGTCAGAAGAGATATTGAAAAGTTGGCAGCGATGCCTTGGAGACTTTTAATCATCGATGAGGCGCAGGCTGTCAAAAACCATTCAACAACTTTGACTCAATCACTTTCTGTACTTCGAGCCCAACAAGTGATTGCTATGAGCGGCACGCCGGTGGAAAACCATCTGATGGAATATTGGTCGATCTTTTCACTTATTGAGCCCGGACTTTTGGGTTCAGAAAGTGACTTTAAGCGCACGTTTGCCTCTCCGATTGAGTCCGAACGGGATCCAAAGATCATTGATGCACTGAACGCCTTAACGAAGCCTTTTGTATTAAGGCGTTTAAAGACAGATAAAAGCATTATCAATGATTTGCCCGAAAAGCTTCTTTTTGACCAATTTGCACCTTTAACGATTGAGCAGGCCTCTCTTTATCAAAAAGTACTTTCTTCAGCAATCAAGCATATGAAAAAAGTTGAGGAGGCGGCAAAAGAAGAAGGAAGCGACTTCAAAATGAAAAAGAGAGCACTGGTTCTCAAACTCATGACCTCTTTAAAACAAATCTGTAATTCTCCTTCTCAATATTTGAAAACTCAAACTGAAGTGCCCGACTCCGGCAAGGGCAAGCTTTTATTAGAGTTAATAAGCAGAAATCTCGAGGCCGGTCGAAAGATCCTTGTTTTCACTCAGTATCGGGAAATGGGCTTAAGACTTCAGAGCTGGATTGAAAATGCGATGAATGAAAAAGCCCCCTTTTTGCACGGAGCAGTATCCATAAAAGAGCGAAGCCAGATGGTAGATGCTTTCCAGACTGATCCTGAGGTAAAAGTAATGATTCTTTCCTTAAAAGCGGCAGGAACGGGTTTAAATTTAACAGCAGCATCGGCTGTTATTCACTACGATCTTTGGTGGAACCCCGCAGTTGAATCTCAGGCAACTGATCGTGCCTACCGGATCGGGCAAAAAAAAGATGTAGAAGTTTACCGTTTTGTTACTGCTGGCACCTTTGAAGAAAAGATTAATGAAATGCTCAAAAGCAAAAAAGAGTTGGCAGATTTAACTGTTCAAACCGGTGAGACATGGATAGGCGATCTGGATACAAGAGAGATCGAAAAGGTTTTTAAGCTGGATAAATAAAACTCCCGCAGATGCGGGAGTTTTCAATAAAAGCGAATTTTTAGCGCTGACGATTCTGATTAAGTTCTAGTACTCGATCAACATCAGCTTGTAAATCCGTTACTCCCAATTCACGATAGCTGTCACGAATGAGTTTTAAAGCATCGTCAGAGTAGGGTGTCTGTTGGAATGTTTTTACAACGTTTTGAGCGCGTTCAATGGCTGCAACATACGCATGCCGTTCATAGTAAAAGCGGGCAATATTGTATTCATGGTGAGCCTGCGAGAGAACGAGTTCATGCATCCGTCTGCGTGCTTCATGAGCATAACGCGACTGAGGGAAGCGTTCAATTAATTCTTTGAACGTATCAAAAGCAGTTTGTGCAGCGTCGGAGTCACGTTCGTAGATGTCGTTTGTCAGCAAGAGCGTAAACACCGTATCACGTTGGTTTAAAGTAGCCAAAGCTTTTAGGTAGAGTACGTAGTCACTGTTGGCATGATTGGGGTATTGACGCAGGAAGCGGTCACAGGCCTGTATGCACTGGGCGGCATCACCATCGCGCCAATAAGCATAAGCACTTTCAATTTGCGCCTGCTGAGCGTAGCGGCCGAAGGGATAACGGCTTTCCAATTTTGTGTAATAATCTTGCGCCCGAGTCCAGTCGCTGTCTTCAGCGGCAGTGCGAGCTTCTTCGTACAGTCGGTCAGCGTCCCAGCCTTGGGTAATATCTGTTTCTACTTGCGTGCAACCTGTGCCAAGTGCAGCTGCTGTGGCGGCTAAAATAATAGTTGCCGCACGGGTGCGCAATTGATGTAAAGTTAGTGCCATTGATGTGACTCTAGAGTAATGCGGTCAATTGATTCACGGATTATAACGATCAGACCGCCTCAGACTCAAGTATTTTTAAGGATTTGTATGTCAGTGACTTCCGAAGAAGCTCTGTATTTTGTTGTTGATGATAAAGGATCGGGTGAGCGCCTCGATAAAGTGCTTGCTGTTTTGATGCCGTCAGTGTCACGAGCCCGTCTTCAGAAATGGATTGAAGAGGGAGCAGTAACTGTGAATGGTGAAGTGGCCTCTAAGATCCGCCAGAAGGTTGCGGCAGGTGATGAAATTGAAGTTTTGGAGCAGCCCAGCCCCGAAGAGCTTGCTTTCAAACCGGTTCAAATGGATTTGGACGTTGTGTATGAAGACGATGCTATTTTGGTGGTCAATAAGCCAGCGGGGCTCGTTGTGCACCCGGCTGCCGGTCACTGGGATGACACACTTTTAAATGGTCTCTTGGCACGCAACCCACAATTAAAGTCCTTGCCTCGTGCTGGTATTGTGCACCGTTTGGACCGGGACACCACTGGCCTCATGGTCGTTGCAAAGACGCTCGAAGCGCAAACCGACCTGATTCGTCAGCTTCAGGCCAGAACGGTCAAACGCGAATACTGGGCTATTGTTTTTGGTGAAGCGCCTGAGGCAGGTTTTATTGAAGAACCCATAATGAGAGATCCCCGCTCACCCATAAGATTTTGTGTCGGTCAGGGGCCTAGAGCCAAGGAAGCAAAAACGCATGTAAGGTGTGTGGATGTCGGTTTTGTGCCAGGAATTGGTCAGACACCTATTAAAGTGTCATGGGTCGCTTGCCGACTTGATACTGGTCGGACACATCAAATTCGAGTGCACATGCAGTGGGCGGGGCTACCTCTTGTAGGCGATCCAGTCTATAAAGGTAAAATGGGAAAGTTGCCCGAAGACTGCCCATTGGCCATAATGAAGCGACAAGCTTTACACGCTTCAAGACTCGGGCTTATTCATCCGGTAAGCCGAGAAACGATGCAATGGTTCGTTGCAGCACCGACTGATTTAGCTCAACTGATGGAAAAATTAGGTTTCGGACCGACAGATGAACCTGTGACCGTTTTTGAAAAATAGGATTAAAAATCTATGATAGACGATACAACAAAACCGGCACTAGCCATTATGCAGCCGGACTGGAGTGACATTTGCCCAGCTAACGTAGACGCTTTGATGACACTACGAGCCGGTGGGGTTTCTTCTGGTCCCTTCGGTGATAAAGATGGAATTGGAGGGTTTAATGTTGGTTTGTATACGGGCGATGTTCCGGTTTGCGTGAATATGAACCGACAACTTGCTGCACAACTTGTGCCGGCTGATCCCAAGTGGCTCAAGCAAGTGCACGGCACTAAGGTCGTGGATGCAGAAACAGCAATGCCTGAAGAGCAAGCTGATGCCAGCACTGCCGTGACGCCTAATACTGTATGTGTTGTACAAGTAGCTGATTGTCTACCTGTGTTAATTGCTGAAAAAGAAGGTAAAGCTGTAGCAGCCGTGCATTGCGGATGGAGAAGCCTTGCGTCAGGTATTTTGCAAAAAACGATTCAAAGACTTTGCGAGCGCCTTGGCAATCCTGAAGCTCAATTTATCGCCTGGTTCGGTCCCCGGATCGGAGACGATGATTTTGAAACCGGAGCTGAAGTGCTCGATGCAATGAAACAAACTATCAGCGCTGCAGAAGTGGCTTTCAGAGAAAAGGAAAATGGCCACTATCTTTGCTCACTTACGACTCTTGCTCGCATGGCATTGCTGCAGGTTGGTGTACAAGATGTGGTTGAGGCACGCCATAGCACATATTCCAATCCTGAACTTTTTTACAGCTACCGTCGTGATGGAAAAACGGGTCGCCACGCCGCTATGATTTGGATAAAGGCTTAAGGATAATGAGAAATAACAGACGAATCGGGGTTGTCTCCATGGGGTGCCCGAAAGCACTCGTGGATTCTGAACGTATCATGACTCAGTTAAGAGCCGAAGGCTATCAAATTGTCGGTTCATACAGTGACGCTGACCTTGTGATAGTCAATACTTGTGGTTTTTTAAATGAAGCTGTGGCAGAAAGTGTCGAAGCGATCAATGAAGCCATGCAGGAAAATGGCCGGGTGATTGTCACGGGTTGTCTGGGTGCAAAAAAGCGCCTTGACGGCACAGCCTACCTTGATGATGTCTGTCCTAATGTTTTAGGGGTTACTGGACCTGGCGAATTTGATAAAGTCTATTCGTTGGTGCATCAATATTTGCCTCAGCCTCATAGTCCCTATTGGGATTTGGTCCCTAAAGCGGGCTTAAAGCTCACTCCTTCGCATTACGCTTATCTAAAAATCAGTGAGGGCTGTAATCACAAGTGTGCCTTTTGCATCATTCCTCAGTTAAGGGGCAAGCTTGTTAGCCGCCCGATCGGAGAAGTTCTTCGAGAAGCTGAAGTTCTTCGCGAAAGCGGAGTCAAAGAGTTGATGGTGATTAGTCAGGATACCTCTGCCTATGGTGTCGATCTTCGCTACAAAATCGACTTTACCGATGAGGGCAAGGCTCTTCGTACGCGTCTTTTTGATTTGGCACGTGAATTGGGTGATCTTGGTATGTGGATTCGTCTGCACTATGTTTATCCCTATCCTGCGGTTGATGAAGTTGTGGAATTGATGGCCGAAGGCAAGATTCTTCCTTACCTGGACATTCCTTTCCAACATGCACATCCTCGAGTGCTTAAGGCGATGAAGCGGCCTGCAGCTTCTGAAAAAACGCTTGAGCGCATTCAGGCTTGGCGCAGGATTTGCCCGGATTTAACTATTCGCTCAACCTTCATTGCTGGCTTCCCAGGAGAGACGGAGGAAGAATTCAGTTATCTGCTTGACTTCTTAAAAGAAGCTCAGCTCGACCGTGTGGGTTGCTTTGCTTATTCGCCTATTGAAGGTGCGCCTGCTAATGAATTACCCGGTGCTTTGCCAGATGAGGTGCGTGAAGAGCGCCGCGATAGGTTTATGGCAGTTCAGTCTAAAATTTCCGAAGCGCGCATGGCAAAGAAAATTGGTACGATTCAAAAAGTCATTATTGATGAGCCAGAAGATGACGATGGAGTCGCCATTGGTAGAACCACAGCTGATGCTCCCGAAATTGACGGTATTATTTATGTAACGACTAAATCACATCTAAAACCTGGTGATATCGTAGACGTGAAAGTGACCGCTAACCAAGAGTATGACCTGATAGGTCTTCACGTAATGGATAAATAGGGTCAACTACCCCTGCCTAAAGGCAGAGGCTTGTGAAAGCCTTGGTTGACTAGCCTTGGTGATCTTCCTTTTGAGAGG
>ERZ856578.941-NODE-941-length-58393-cov-7.769446_pt1 | contig 58393 bp, 51 predicted proteins | sample MGYA00514384_ERZ856578 | MGnify/ENA primary metagenome ERZ856578 (study PRJEB29103, sample SAMN06111958) | human gut metagenome | biome: human gut; feature: ankylosing spondylitis patient; material: healthy_person | host: Homo sapiens | place: China:Hangzhou...
ATTCAGGAGGCACTTTCCCGGCTCATAAAACACAAAACTGTCCTTATCATCGCCCACCGGATGCGCACCGTAGCCGGGGCGGACAAAATCGTGGTGCTGTCCGACGGCGTGGTGGCTGAGCAGGGTGCGCCCGATGCGCTCTATGCCTGCGATGGACTGTATACCCACATGGTGGATCTGCAAACCGACAGCCAGAACTGGTCCATTTAACCCCACAGAAGGAACAGATCTGTCCCGTCATTCACCCGACTGGACAGTGAGAGTACATCTGAATAAGCAGAAAACCGCTTCCGGCAATATTGCCGGAAGCGGTTTGAAAATCCAACACTGCCAGTGAATGCTCAATCAGTCTTTCAACTGAAAATCAAATCACAGCAAACCTGTTCCTCCGCTGCGCTGCGGATATTGTTCATTGCCCCGACCCACGCTATTTGATTTTTAGACTTTAGCTGTTCGGTGATGCCCTGCGCCTGAGCTATCTGCTCGATCAGCAGCCGCAGCATTTCGTTTGCTTCACGGTCTATTTCATTGAGATGATGTGTCAGTTGGCCGGAGGTTTTCAAATTGATATAGATTGCTCTACGGTGCTCCTTCAGATACTTGAGCCGCATCCTGCCAAAACGTCCGTATGCTGCCGGTTCACTTCCATGCATAAGCAAATTGGGGACACAAAAATCTTCATGCTTCCGATAAGTAATTTCCATTGTGTGACAGTCCTTTCGCGGGCCTGAATTTGACCCTTATTTTGACCCTTTAGCGGATCATCCTCTATAAAACAACTGGACTGACTGGTACCAAATTTTATGATTTCAAAACTAAATATCACATAATTCAATTAAATAAGTTATAAAAAACGCATCCTATCCTCTTCAAATCCCTCCTTCCGCGCCAGCGAAAGTGCTTTATTTATTCTCAAATAAAGCACTTTCATTTTTTTACAGCAGTTTTTGTACTTAAAAAGTTCTGTTTTAGAGTAGTGTTCAAAACGATTACCCCTAAGTTTACCCCTAAAGCACATTTCTACTATACGAAAAATTCCGTCAGGAAAATTTTTCTGGTGGAATTTTTTTATGCCTTCTGCCTTCTTTTACAAAAAATCATGCGTAATCTATTGCGGAAATTCGCATTTCTGTCTCGTTTATTCTTTTATATTTCTGCTTTCTGTATAATCGTGATTATTTCGTTTTGGGGGAATTTACTTTTCAAAAAGAACTTTTATTAAGACAACAGCGGGAGTGTTTTTGCACCCCCGCTGTCATTTATAGTCTTTGGTCGTTCGGCCTGCCGCTGTGCTTTCCACTCGATATATTCCCTCTACCTCGTAACGGAGTATCCCTATGTCACAGTCAATGGGCTTCTTTCTGTGCAGCACGGCGGCAACGCACCGCGACGCGGCTTCTGCCTCCCGGTGTGCAGGTGAGCAGCGTCAGCCCCGGCTCCGACAATGCCTCGGTATCGCCGGGGCGCAGCCGCTCCTGCCGTTCCACAATGTAAAGCGTCCGTGTCCCCGCCATATCCATAAAATAGACCTCCGCCCCCGGCTCCAACTCCCACAGTCTTCCGAAATGGGCCGGGTAATTATGGGCAATGATGACAAAGCTCACCTCCCCTGCCGTGCCGCTGTACCGGCACGGCGTCCGTTTCAGCGCGGGATAGCTCCACTCCGCCGCCACAGGCAGGGTCAGGCTCAAGGTCGGCAGTTCTAAAAGCCCCAGATAGTCAGTGCTCTCTGCTTCCGCCTCCGGCGGTGCTTCGCTTTGCGGCTCCGGCTCCGCTTCCCTCGCGGTCCTTCGCCGCGAAATTTCCTCCGTCAGCTTCGCCGCCGTTTCGCCGGAAAAGTGCTCCGCCTGACGGGCCTCCCGCAGATTGTGCACCGTCAGCACAAGGGCGGCCAGCAAAAGCAGCACCCCCACTGTGCCGCTCCATTTTCCGCGCCCCATCACTTCCGCCGCCGGAGCCTAAAGGCTCTCAGTAGCAGCAAAAGTCCCAGCGCCGCCAATAGGATTGCGGGCCACCAGAGCTGCCCGGTCTGGGGCAGCAGGCCCCCCAGCGGCGCAGGCTCCTCGCCTGCCGCTTCCCCGGAGTTGGTCACGGTGAACAGCTCCCTCTGCCGGGACACGGACACGGTGTACCCCTCCGACACCTCCGGCTCCGTTACCTGCCAGCGATGTCCCGGCTCCAAGCCATTCCATGTCCGGCACCAGTGGTCATCCTCCGTTAAAATCACCTGCTCCCACAGGACTCCGTCCCGCAGCAGCCAAAGCTCCACAGAGGATGGCCTCTCGACCGGATCATCCCCCAGCCAGCGCTTCTCCACTCGCAGGGAAATTCTGCTTTCACTGCCTCCGCCGCCGGGTTCGTCACCGTCATCGTCCCATTCCCACTTTACATCGGCCCCGGCACTTCCCCCACCGGTGACCTCCGCCAGCAAAATAACCGGGATATACGTTTTTCCATTCAGTGTGTGGCAGTCCCCCACTGCCAGATGCAGTCCGGGCTCCAGTCCCGCAAACGTGACTTGCCCGCCGTGGGTAACGCCCCGGGCTGTCGGCTGCTTTCCGGCGGCATACCCGGCCAGCGTTTCCGCCGCGTCCTTCCAGACGGAGGCACCGCCCTCCGGTCGGGGCAGCCGCACCCGGCAGTCATCAAAGGGCCCTGTCAGCGCGTAGCCCGCCGCCGTTGGTTCCGCCACACGGTAGATGGAAAAGGCCACACCGTCAAAGGCATAGCGCAGCGTCAGCGTTCCTCCGGCGGCATGGACGGTGCCGCAGAGCAGCAGCCAGACGGTCATCCACAGCACAGCGCAGCGCCAAAGCCGCCGTTTCTGTCTGTTCATACCGTCTGTCTCCTTTCATTTCTGCCGTTTTATGCGGCGCAGCAGCCACAAAATCGGGAATACCGCAGCGACCGGAATGCTCCACCATGCGAAGGACCTTTCCGTGTCGGCCTCCTCCGCCTCTACCCGATGTCCCCGCACCAGCAGCCGATGGCTGTTGACGCCGTAGGGCGTACAGGTATACAGTGTGACAAGGTCCTCTCCGGGAACGATTCGCAGCGGCGCCAGCTCCTCCGGCTCCGTCACTAAAATCTGGTCCACCTCATAATTCATATCCCGGTCCAGAATGTGCAGCGTAAAGCGGTCCCCGGTCTCCAGTCGGTCAAGGTCCGTAAAGAGCTTTGCTTTCGTCAGTCCAGTGTGAGCCGTGATGACGCAGTGGGTCCCGGAACCGCCGGTAGGCAGCGAGGTCCCCGGCCACCAGCCACAGCCGGATTGGAGCTGCTGCTCCTCCGTGCCCTGATAGATGGGCAGGTTCACATCGATTTTCGGAATCTCAATAGACCCCATCATGCCGGTCTCCAGCGGATTGAGACAGGCGGCAATCTGCTCCCGCTCCTCCGCAGTCAGGGCAAACTGCTCCGCCTTTTCCGCCAGCGCCATGTTATAGGCTTCTGCCGCCTGCCACAGCGCCGCGTTCTCCGCTTCGGACTGTCCCTGTGCGAATGTCTCCGCCGCCTGCGCGCATTGCCGCTGATAGTAGAGGTTGGACAGGGCGGGGTACAGCAGTACCACCGCCCCCGCCGCCAAAAGCAGCGCGGCCAGCCAACCCAGCGCACGGTCGCGAAGGCTCCGGGTCCGTTTTCGCCGCATCATGCCCTCTTTCCTTCAGTCCTTAGTTTTCAGCGTCCTCTTTCCTGCGGCGCAGCACCATAAGACCGGCAGCGCCGCCCAGCAGCGCCATGCCCGCCACGGTGAAGATCATGGTGCCGGGGCCGCCGGTGTGAGGCGTATCCACCACCGTACCGATCACCGTGCTGATACTGCTGGAGCCTTCGAGGGATCTTACATAAGCATCATTGCGGAGCAGATCGCCATTTATGGCATCGTCAACCACCTTCGCCGTATAGGATACCACAATGGGCTTCTTGCCAAGGTCATCCTTTGTGATTTTCCCGGCGTTGTAAAGCGCCGCTAAGTCCAGCGTGACGTTCAGGGTCTCGCCGCCGGAAAGGCCGGTGGTTGCCACCGTGTAATCTGCCGGGTCCAGAACCATGGTGTCGATGGTGACTTTGAGGTCATTATAATCGGACTCCAGCTTTTCGTTCATTTTATCGTGGAATACCAGCGTGTAGGAGTCCACCAGCTCCATGACGCCGGCGGTGTTCATGCGGAGCAGGTCGGAGGGCACCGTGGAGTTCAGGGTAAACACCATGGTATCGCCGGGCTTTCTTTCACCGATGGAGGTCTGCCCGTCCGCCAGCTTCACCATGCCGGGCTGGCTGGACTTATCGTTGCAGACCGCCTTGAAGGTCACGCCGGTAACACCGGCTGCCAGCGCCCATAGCTGCGATTCCTTGTTGTATTGCAGCGCAACGCTGCGGTCGGTCTCCCCCTCCGCCGGAGTATGCACCTTGCGGGTGTCCGTGCCGAAGGCTTCGACATAATAGGTCAGCTTCAGCGTCAGATTCACGGTGTAACCGGAGGCATCGTCCCCCTGCACCGCGCCCAGCGTATAGCCGCCGGTCAAAAGGCCATAAGTTCCGTCATGATGTTCATCCGGGAGGGTCTCACAGGTGACTGTGACAAAATCCGTACCGAGGATATCTTGAAGCTGGCTTTCCGTGGGGCCAGCGGGGCCGCTGCTGCGCTTGGGGCAGCAGCTACTCGGGTGCTTGCAACCGGACACGGTGCAGTAGCCCTCTGTGTCCTTGACGTGCATACATTCGTTGTCGTCATCGCAGAAACCATCGTCATCGGTATCATTATGATGGTGATTCTGCTTCCACACCGCGTAAATCGTCTTGTCTGCACTCACGGTAATCGTACCGCCGCCGTGATAAGCGGCAGCCGCTGCATCGGCAGAATCCGCCCAGCCTAAAAAGGTATGGTCATCCCAAGTCGGCACACTGGTGGAAACCGTAAATGTGGCCGATCCGGTACTGCTTTTTGCTGTCTGTGCCGCAGGTGCGCCGCTGCCGCCATTGGCGTTATAGGTAAGAGTGTAGGTCACCTCTGCCGAGGCGGGCCGCTTCGCCACAAGGTAAATGGTATAGGTTGTCTGCGTGGCAGTTGTGCCGGTGTAAGTGGTAAGGACCGTCGGATTCGGTTTTGCTTCCTTGGCCCATCCAACGATTTCCCAGCCAGAATCCACCTTTGCTTTTGCGGTCTCTACCTGTTCTCTGATTTTAGAACAGGCTATGGAATGGTTATAGCCGCTGTGGCCTTCACTATACTGGCAGGTATATGGTTCGTCCCAACTAATGCCATAGCTGTATCCAGCGCCAAACGAAGAATCCACATACAAAATCTGAAATTTGCAGGTTTGCTGTTCGTGGGACTCCAGTGCCGCCAGCGCGGACACCGACAGCAGCGAGCATACCATCACCGCTGTCAGGAAAAGGGACAGGAATTTTGCCATCCGTTTTCTCATAAAACCTTGACCTCCTTCAATTTTCGTGCGTTTCCGGCAGGGCTGTGCACCTGTCCCGCCTCTCACCGTGAGTATAATCTCCCCTGCCTGTCAAATGCTGGAAAAACACGTCGCCGCGCTTTTGTTTTTTTGCAATTTTTAAAGTCAAAATCGTGTGCTTTCATCACATTTCAAGCATTTCCCGTCATTTTTCCGCTTTTCGTCAAAGAGAGGCACGGAGCGAATGCTCCGTGCCTCTCTTTCCCGTGTTTGATTTTTGTTTACTGCGCTGTCAGCTCGCCGGTCTCCGTGTTGATGACATAGCCCTTGATAACAACATCCTTCGGCATCAAGGGGTGGTTTCGCAGCAGGTCCACCGTCTCCGCCACAGAGCTTTCCACGCAGTCAAAGCCTCGGAGCCACTCCTCAAAGTCGATGCCGCAGTAGCGCATCATGTCGATATGGTCCTGAGACACGCCCCGCTGAATGAGGTGGCGGATCATCATGTCGGCGTTGATGTGAGCCACGCCGCAGTCCGTGTGACCGATGACCATGACCTCCTCTACCCCCAGCTCAACAATACCCACCAGCAGGCTGCGTACCGCGCTGTCAAAGGGGCCGGTAATCATGCCGCCGGCGTTTTTGATCATCTTCACATCGCCGTTGCGGATACCCAGCGCCGCCGGAAGCAGCTCCACCAGCCGGGTGTCCATACAGGTCAGGATGGCGATTTTCTTATCCGGGTACTTGCTGGTCTGAAATTTTTCGTAAGCGCCGCTTTTCACAAATTCCCGGTTGTATTCCAGCAGTTGTTCGATCATAACAAGCTCCTTTGCACGTTTTTTTCATCATATCGGATTTTTTCCGCCATTTCAACCCTTCTGCCGCAATTCGACCCGTGAAATTTCTGGAAGCGTCAATCTTCGTTTTCTGTGGAATTAAATTGACAGAATTTTCACGGACTGTTATAATTTTTTTGTTATGGATTCGTATGAACTGACGGACAGCAGCGCAAAACCGCTGCCGGAATGGAGGACTGTATTTGAACAATCTGCAAACGCTGCTGATCGTGGACGATTCGCAATTGAACCGGGAGCTCCTGATGGAGATTCTGGGTACGGATTACCGCTATCTTCAGGCGGAGGACGGTCAGCAGGCCATTGATATCCTGCGTGGAAATCCCGCCGTTGACCTGATGCTGCTGGACATGGTCATGCCGGGGCTGGATGGCTGCGGCGTTCTGGAGATCATGCAGCGCTATGACTGGCTGGATGAGATTCCCGTGATCGTCATTTCCGCCGACCAGTCCGACGCCTTTATGGACCGGGCCTACAGTTTGGGCGCTACCGACTATATTCACCGCCCGTTCCACACGCTGGTGGTCCGCCGCCGGATAGAGAACACACTGATGCTCTATGCCAAGCAGCGGCGGCTGACAAGCCTTGTTTCCCAGCAGGTATTGGATAAAGAAAAGCTCAGCAGTATGCTGCTTGGAATTTTTGGCAGCGTGGTAGAAGCCCACAATGGCGAAAATAACCAGCACATTCTCCGGGTCCGCACCATTACGGAGGCTCTGCTGCACCAGCTTGCCAAGGAAACGCTCCGCTACCGGCTGACGGAGGAGGAAATCATCCGCATCGGCATGGCCTCCGCCCTTCATGACATCGGCAAGAGCCGGGTACCGGAGGCGATTTTGAAAAAGCCCGGTCCACTGACCGCGGAGGAGCGGGCCATCATGGAAACCCACACCACCGCCGGCGCCGCCATCATCAAGGACCTGCCTGCGTGGCAGGATGACCCGCTGGTAAAGACCGCCTACGATATCTGCCGCTGGCACCACGAGCGCTGGGACGGCAACGGCTACCCCGACCATCTCAAGGGCGAGGCCATCCCCATTTCCGCGCAGGCGGTGTCCCTTGCGGATGTGTATTCCGCGCTGACCGCCCAGCGGCCCTATAAGCCTGCCCTGAGCCATGAGACCGCCATACAGATGATTCGGGACGGAAAATGCGGCAGCTTCAATCCCCTGCTTTTAAAATGCCTGACCGACATCTCCCCCCAGCTTGTGAGCCAGCGTGATCTCATGCTGGGTGACCGGGATGATGTGCAGGACTCCCTGCGCCTTTCCAACGAGCTTTTGAAGATCGATGGAGAGGACAACATTCTCCCCGGCGGCAAACCGCTTCTCCAGCAGACGCTGGAGGCAGAGCGGGAAAAGACCGCCTTTTACGCGGCTCAGTGCGGCGGCGTTCAGTTTGACTATAACATTCCCAGCAGACAGGTCCGTGTGGTGGATTGGTTCCAGCCGCCGGACAGCCGGGAGCGGACTTTCAGTATTGACGCGCCGGACCTTCAGGACCTCATGTCGCTGGAGGACCTGCACAAGCTGTGGACACTTGCCAAGGAGGCCACACCCGAGGACCCGGAGCGCAGCATGGACGCCTATCTCACTGTGCGGCTGACCCGGTGCCTGTTCCACCTGACCGCCCGTGTTATCTATTCCCATGGTGCGGACCCGCAGCCCCTGAGCGTTATCGTGCAGTTCTCCGACCTCAAGGGCGAGGCTGTCCGCCGGGGTACGCTGTCACTGCGGACGCAGGGCGACGCCTTCAATATCGTGAGCACCACGCTGCGTGAGCTGAAGGATGTTTTCGATATCGTCCGGCTGGTGGACCCCGCCAATAACTGTGTCCTGCGGCTCAATGAGGATGGCAGTCTCTCCCCCGGCGGCGCCTGCACCTCTGTCTGGGGCCGGGACGAGGTCTGTAAAAACTGCATTTCCGCCAAGGCCATGAAGCTCAAGACCCGGCTGTGCCGGCTGGAATTTACGGAAACGGATATTTTCCATGTCACCGCGCAGTATGTGGAGCTCAACGGCCAGCCCTGTGTGCTGGAGCTGATCTCCAAAATAGATAACGGCCGCTGGCTGGATAGCGGCGATAAGCGCCTGCTGCTGGAAAACGCGCAGGCCCCCTCGGATGACAGTGCGCAGACCGATACCCTCACCGGCGTCCGCTCCCGCTACTATCTGGAGCAGACGCTCGGCGGCCAGGTGGAGGTGGACGGTGTGGCCCTCATTGACGCGGACCTGTTCAAATCCGTAAACGATACCTACGGACATCAGGCGGGCGATGCCGCCCTCCGCACCATTGCAAGTGTCATTTCCTCCTGTGTCCGCAGCAGCGATATTCTCATCCGCTACGGCGGGGACGAATTTCTGCTTCTCTTCCCCCGTATTCCAAAAGCCACCTTCCAGCTTCGGCTGGAACAGATTTGCAAGGCGGTCAGTGCCGTCTCCGTGCCGGATTACCCGGAGCTGCGCCTCTCCGTCACTGTCGGCGGGGCCTACGGCGTCAAGCCGCTGGACGAGGCCATCCGGCAGGCGGACCGGCAGATGTATCGCAGAAAAGCACAGCGGGCGCAGCCATGAGCCGCGCCGGAAAGGCGCTTCATGATGGATTTAAAGGAATTTTACGCCCAAATCGGCGGCAGCTTTGACGCGGTGCTCTCCCGTCTTTGCAGCGAGAGCTTCGTCCGCAAATTCGTGCTGCGCTACAAGACCGACCCCACCTTTGAGCAGTTGAAGGCCGCTGTAGCCGTCAAGGATTGGGAGAGCGCCTTCCGCGCCGCCCACACGCTGAAGGGCGTTGCTCAGAATCTGGATTTCGGCGATCTGGGCCGCAGCGCCGCCGCCCTGACGGAAGCCCTGCGGGGGACGAAGCCCTTGGAGGACTACAGCCTGTACGAATCGGTGGTTCAAGCTCAGACCGCGCTGACAAACGCCATTTCCGCGCTGGAAAACGGCTGAACCGCATTTCATAAAATAAAATCCCGGCTGACGAATATCAGCCGGGATTTTGCTATATTCCGTTCAAACTCTGCGTGCGGGATTCATTTTTGCGCTTACGGCGCGTCGATATGCGCCTGAATGCGCTGCATGATCATCTCCAGCGCCACCAGATTGCGCCCGCCCTCCAAAACGATGATGTCGGCGAACTTCCGGCTGGGCTCCACATACTGCTCGTGCATGGGCTTGACAGTGGTGAGGTACTGCGTCACCACGGATTGCAGCGTCCGGCCCCGCTCCTCCACATCCCGCAGAGCGCGGCGGAGAATACGGACATCCGCGTCAGTCTCCACGAAAATCTTGATGTCGAACATATCCCGCAGCGTCGGGTTCTGGAAAATCAGAATGCCCTCTACAATGATGACCTTTGTGGGGAATATTTCCACCGTCTCGTCCGTCCGGTTGTGGTCCACAAAGGAATACACCGGGCATTGGATGGGCCGCCCCGCCTTCAGCTCCTTCAGGTGCTCAATGAGCAGGTCGGTATCGAATGCGTCGGGGTGATCGTAGTTTACCCTCGTCCGTTCCTCATAGGTCTTGCCGACCTGCCGCTTATAATAGCTGTCATGCCCGATGACCGTGACCTCCGGGTCAAAGTGCTCCTTCAGGTGCCGGGTCAGGGTTGTTTTACCGGAGCCGGTGCCTCCGGCGATTCCGATCAGAATCGTGCTCATAACGGGACCTCCGTTTTTCCTGTTTTTTTATCATTATAGTAACTCCCCGCCACGAAAGCAAGGAAAAGTATGAAATTCCTGTGAAATCGACAGACCCATACTTGACGAAATGACGAAAAAACAGTATTATGTAAATTAACAAAGAATGAGGAGGCCACCCATGGCGATGAAGCGCTGCCCCGACTGCGGGGAAAAATACTCCGATACATATAAATACTGCCCCTTCTGTGAGGAGGAGGAAATTCTGAAAAAGGGAAAAACCGGAGGGCGCCGCGCCCGACAGGAGCGCAGCTTCAGTCTTCTGACCCCGGTTTTGGTGATTTTGATTCTGCTGATGGCGGGACTTTTGATTTTCCTGCTGCGGGGAGACAAGCAGCCCACCGCGCCCAAGGACCCCATTACGCCCCAGCCCGGCGTGGTCACGCCGGTCACACCCGACGAGCCTGACACAGCGGAGCCGGGTACGGACGAGCCCGACACGGAGGACCCCGGCGTAATGCCCAATGAGCCGGATGATACCACCACTACAACAGCGCCGAATACCGGCAGCGAGACGGGCGACTATGAAAAGGCCATGGCTCTGCCGGACGGTCTGACCCTCAGCACCACGGACTTCACCATGAAGAGTGTGGGCGAGACCGCCTCGATCCGGGTCTCCGGCGGCAGCGGCAGCTATACGTGGATCAGTGAGGACGATGGCATTGCCTCTGTGGACAGCACCGGCAAGGTCACGGCCATCTCCAAGGGCACCATCAACATCGTTGTCACGGATGGCAGCAAGAAGGGCGTGTGCATCGTGCGCTGCAATGTCAGCGGCACAGCCGCTCCCGCCGCGCCCACCACACCCTCCACAACAACCAACACCGGCAACAGCACCTCCGGCAGTCTGAAAACCGGCAGCGGCGTTGTGACCAATGCCGCAGGCGGCGTGAATGTCCGCCCCAGCGCCGGTACGGACGGTTCCCCCATTGCCTCTTTGAAAAACGGTGACAAGGTGCAGATCGTGTCCAGCGCCGGAAACGGCTGGTATCAGATCACGTTCTCCGGCCCCGGCGGCGCGGACGTCACCGGCTACATGAAGGGCGATTACTTGACCAACAGTTGATAGCTTATACAGCATTCCCGGGTGCAGAGCGCCCGGGAATGTATTTTTTAGCGGGCGGCCGCCCTTGCTATTTCCCAAGGGCCGTGGTAAAATGAGGCTCTGCATGAAGGCCTATGGCCCTTATGCAAAAAATCACACGAAGGGAGCCGTAAATGGACAAAAGCAAGCTATTAGACCAGTGCGGCGCTCTTGGCGACGATCGGCTCCTTCTGGCCCGGGTACTGGACCGCGCGCGGCAGGCGTCAGAACGGAACGTTCCCGCCGCCACGGATTTTCTCAGTCCCGCGCAGCAGGCCATGGCAATGGATATGCTCCGAACCGCCGGAATTTCCGACACGGCCTATGTCCGGCTGGGGGGCTACGATGACGCGGAGCGGGCGCTGCTCCTGTTTCTGCCGGACTGGCTGGACGCCGCGGACGCCGAAGGTCAAAGTCCCATCCGCTGTCTGCGGGCGCAGTTCCGGGCGGATGAAAAGCTGACGCATCGAGATTTTTTAGGAAGTCTCATGGGAATGGGCATCATCCGGGAAAAGCTGGGCGATATTCTGGTCAGCCCTGACAGCGCCGACCTCATGGTGCTGGACACCGTGGCGGATTTTCTTCTCCAGAGCTGGAACACGGCGGGCCGCGCCCGGCTGAATGTCTCCGAAATCGAGCCGGGACACCTCCACATTCCGGAGGTCCGGTGCGAGGAGCGGCGGGACACCGTTTCCTCCCTACGGCTGGACGCCGTGTGCGCCACGGGCTTTCGCATGGCCCGGGGTAAGGCGGCGGCGCTGATTGAGAGCGGCCGTGTTCAGCTGAACTGGCGGGAATGTACAAAGCCGGATCGCCAGGTCTCCGCCGGGGATATCGTGTCCGCCCGGGGCTTTGGAAAATTTGAGCTGACGGAGATCGGCGGCCTCACAAAAAAAGGCCGCATCCCCATTACCGTCAAATGCTATCAATAAGCGGGATACCGCGGAACGGAGTCAATATGGAGCAAAAGCAGATCGAGCGAATCAATGAGCTGGCGAAAAAGGCCAAAAGCCCGGAGGGGCTGACCGAATGGGAGGAAATGGAGCGCGCCGCGCTGCGGCGGGAATACATTGACTCCGTATTGGGCAGTCTGAAGGGCCAACTGGACCATACCTATATTGTAGATAAAAAGGGCAATAAAACAAAGCTGAAGAAAAAAGGAGAATAATTATGGCAGTTTTATCCAATTTAGAGCCGAAGCGGGTCTTTGAAATTTTTGAGTCTCTGGCGTCTATCCCCCACGGCTCCCGGAACACCAAGGCCATCAGCGATTGGTGCGTGAAATTCGGTGAGGAGCGCGGACTGGAGTGCCATCAGGACGCGGCCAACAACGTGATTCTCATCGCTCCCGCCACCCCCGGCTATGAAAACGCCCCTGCCGTGATTTTGCAGGGCCATCTGGACATGGTGTGCGAAAAGGATCCCGGCTGTGCGAAGAATATGGAGACCGAAGGGCTGGACCTCTTTGTGGAGGGCGATACCGTAGGCGCCCGAGGCACCACGCTGGGCGCGGATGACGGTATTGCCGTTGCCATGGCGCTGGCCGCACTGGAGGATAAGACCCTGCAGCACCCCCGTCTGGAGGCCGTGCTGACCACCGATGAGGAAATCGGTATGCTGGGCGCTATGGTGATGGATGTATCCCCCCTTCAGGGCCGGCAGATGCTGAACATTGACGCTGATACCGAGGGAATGTTCATTGTAGGCTGCGCCGGCGGCTGTCAGGTCACCAACGCCCTGCCGGTCCACCGGGCACATTTTGCGGGCGAGACCCTTGCCATCAAGGTCTCCGGCCTTGTGGGCGGCCACTCCGGCATGGAGATTGGCACCGGCCGCGCCAACGCCAACAAGCTGCAGGGCCGCCTGCTCCGCGCTGCCTGCGGCGCGGCGGACACCCGCCTTGTCTCCGCCGCCGGCGGCGCTAAGGACAACGCCATCTGTGCCGCCTCCGAGACGGTCATCGTCACGGCGGACGCCGCAGCGGTCCGCGCCGCTGTGGAGGAGTTGACCCGTGCGCTGAAGCGGGAGTATCGCGTTTCCGACCCCAACCTCAGCGTGAGCGTGGAGACCGCCGAGGCACAGTGGGCCCCTATGGACGCTGAGAGCACCCGGCGCGTTGTGACGCTGCTGACCTGCACGCCCTTCGGCGTGCAGACTATGAGTCAGGATATGCCGGGTCTTGTGCAGACCTCCCTGAACCTTGGCATCATGTACACCGATGAGGACCGTCAGGTGCTCCGGGCCTCCATCCGCAGCAGCGTTGCCACACAGAAAAAGGCCGTGCTGGATCAGCTCATCTGCCTGACGGAGCAGTTGGGCGGCACCACGGAGGCCGAGGGCGACTATCCCGGCTGGGAGTATATGCCCCAGTCCCCCTTGCGGGAGCGCATGGTGGAGGTCTACCAGGAGCAGTACGGCAAGGAACCCACTATCAAGGCCATGCACGCCGGTGTGGAGTGCGGCTTGTTCAGCGAAAAGCTGCCAGGGCTGGACTGCGTTTCCTTCGGTCCGGAGCTGTCCGATATCCATACGCCCAGAGAGCGGATGCACATTGCCTCCGTCCAGCGGACTTGGGAGCTGGTGAAGGAAGTTCTCAAGCGCAGCAAGTAAGCCTCAAAGCCACAGCAAGCCCTCGGCAAATTTTGCCGGGGGCTTGCTTTTTTGGTGCCGTTGTGGTATCATATTTGAAAATCATTCTCAAATTGCGAGGAATTTCTGTGAAAAAGCTATTGATTGTTTCTTTACTGCTCTCTCTGCTCACCGGCTGTGCACCAGCATTGGCTCCGACCCCAACAAAGGACACCGGCCGCCTGCAAATCGTGGCTACCGTCTTCCCTGCCTATGATTTTGCCCGTGCCGCCGCCGGAGACCTGGCGGATGTGCAGCTCCTGCTCCCTCCGGGGACGGAGAGCCACTCCTATGAGCCCACCCCGGCGGACATTTTGGCCGTGCAGAGCTGCGACCTGTTCTTGTACCTTGGCGGCGAATCGGACAGTTGGGTGGAAACGATTTTGGACGCAGCGGAGCCCACAGGCACCACGCTTGCCATGGTCGACTGCGTAGAAACGCTGGAGGAGGTCCACGCGGAAGGGATGCAGGAGGAGGTCGGCCATCATCACGAGAATGAGGACGCGCATCACCATGAGGACGAAGACCATCTCGGCGGCGTGACGGAAATCGACGAGCACGTTTGGACCTCTCCCGCCAATGCCGCCGCCATCACCCGGCAATTCGGGGAAGCGCTGGCCGCGCTGGACAGCGCCCACGCCGAGCAGTACCGGGCCAACGCCGAGGCTTACGCCTCCCAAATCGACGCGCTGGACGGTGAATTTCATGATTTCTTTGCAGGCCTGCCGGGCCGCACCATCGTATTCGGCGACCGCTTCCCGCTGCTGTACTTTGCAGAGGAATTTGATTTGAACTACTACGCCGCCTTCCCCGGCTGCTCCACCCAGACAGAGCCCTCCGCCGCCACAGTGGCTTTCCTGACGGATAAGGTCCGCACGGAGCACATTTCTACCGTCTGGTACATTGAGTTTTCCAATCATCTGGTGGCGGACGCCATTGCCGAAGCGGCGGGTGCCGACACCGCCATGTTCCACACCTGCCATAATGTCACGCCGGAGGAGCTGGCTGGTGGCGAGACCTATGTATCGCTGATGAAACAAAATCTGGAGCGCTTAAAGGCGCACATGGGCTGAGCATTCAAAAAGGCCTGAGACCGCAAAAGCAGTCTCAGGCCTTTTTCTATATGTCCGATTCTGACGTGTTCAGCTTTTTCACCTGAAAGTCCATGCCTCCGGCTAACCTCTGTCCCTTTTGGTTACTGATCTCCATGGAGACCGTAAAGAGCCGTGAGTCCTTATTATAAGTCATGGTCAGACTGCTCACTGTAAGGTCCCGTGGGTAGGCACCGGAGCCCAGCAGGCTTTTTCCGCCCAGCATCACTTTTCCGTCCTCCGTAAGCTGAAACGCCTCACCGCTGCCAGTGCCGATACCCTGCGCGAATATTTGGGTGATGGTGCCATCCTCCGCCGTTTCCACTGTTCCGCAATAGCGCAGCTTATCACTGATGACTGTTGTCAGAGTGGAGTAGAGGACCTGTGCCTCCGACGCCTCCATATTCGCCCGGTAGGTTGTCAGCGCCAGATTGACGCCCACCAGCACCAGCGCGGTGGACATCATCAAAATCAGCACGGCGCACAGCAGCTCCATAAAGGTCATGCCCCGGCTGCTTTTCAGTCTGCTCATATCCCCGGCCCCCCATCATAATAGAGGTAACCGTTATTTTCGTACAGCGTCACGGTCTGTAAGCCGCTTTTAATGCCATCAAGCGAAACGGAGCCCTGAAGCTCGACCCTTGCATTGTCAGTGCTTTCCGCCGCATACCGAAAAGAGACATCCGTATCCCGCACCTTGGCGTTGAGCCTTGCCGCCGTGGTGGACGCCACGGCCAGAAAGGCGAAGGTCATGGTCAAAATCAGCAAGGAGACCAGCGACTCGATCAGGGTCTCGCCCCGATTGTCCTTCAGCCTGTTCATGCTGTCCCCTCCTGTACCTCTCCGCCCTTGGTGATGACATCATTCTTCCATTCGATTGAAGTGGTCATGATATGCCGCCGCTCCCCCAATTCTACGGAGCCTTTCCACTCCTCGCTCCATGTCCGATAGCCCGTGAGCTTCAGCGTCATGCGGCAGTCATCGCCATCCGGCAGATAAAATACCAGCGTAAAATCGGCGGCAGTTGTGTTCGTGGATATTTCACCCTTGTCCGTCATGGAAAAATCGACCTTCACCGGCCGTAAAACCTCGTCCGTTCCCTGAGTGGTGACCGTAAGCGTAATTGTGTCATGACGCTCGCTCTGCTGCCAGTTTCCGTCCGCCTGAATGCAGGACGCCAGCCACGCACCCATAACGCCCATAGCTTCAGCCTGCGTTGTCACAATCACTGGCTCGCTCTCATGGCTACCGGTCACGTTGCCTTCCGCGTCATAATCATAGGTGTAGGTCACGGTTTCTGTCCGGATATATTTCGCGCCTTTGATACCGCTTCGCAGTAGCTCTGCCGCAGAGCTGACCGTCAGGTAGTTCTGCTGGGCCTCCCGGTCGCAGCTCAGGTGCCGAGCCGCGCTGGAAACCGCAGTCAGGATGACCACGCTGACCATCGTTGCCAGCAGGAGCAGCAGGAGGGCCATCAGGAGCGATGCGCCCCGCCTGTCGCGCAGCTTATTCATCATACCCCAAGCCCTCCTTTCTCTCATTTGTAAACAGCCTGAAATATTACGTCACCCGTCAGGGGAAATACAAATTCTGCGGGATATTCCGTGGAATCGGGCGTATCGCCATTGTTCCTGTGCCAGTACAGAAAGCTCTGTATTCCCGCATTGCCTGGCTTCGGAAGTGTGACGGTATCGCCCTTCACAATCACGTTTTCCGTCTTTTCACTTGTCCCCTGCCCCGTGATGTAGGTCACACTATGCAGCAGCGGCGGCCGGATTGTATACTCGACGCCCTCAAATGTAAGGGTCTTGCCGGAGCGCTGGTCCTTCAGCACAACGGACAGCGTAACCTCGCCCTCGCTCTTGCCGAAAAGCTGAAGCGGCAGCACCGTGTAGTCCCCGGAGGTCTGCTTCGCACCGGGCAGTACCCAATACGTACCGTTTGTATTGCCCGGCGCTACCTCCACCGAGGAGGTGCCGCTCTGTACCGTGACACTTTCCACACTGTAGTTTGCAAGGGCCGCGTCCGTGCCCTGTGCGTAGAGGAACAGCGTTTCCTCGCCGCAGGCCGGTGCATTCTCTGCAAATGTTGTCACCTCTGCGGGCTTCTCTGCCCAATCAAAACCAGCAAAACCGGTGGCAGTCTCTTTCATCAGCTTGCCCTGCCAATAGCGCCCGTCGGAGGCGACGCCCAGAATACCCTGCATCCGGACGGAAACACTGCGAATCGTGCTGGCACTGAATGTACCGACACCGGGAAGCTCACAGTCCACCTGAAGCGTCAGCGCAGCGTCGCCCTCACTGTTTCCCTGAATTTCCACCATTGTATCGTCCTTGATGACGGCAGAGGCCACAGTGGGCGCACTGCTGGTCACGCTCCATTTTGCATAGGGCAGCGGCTTCCCCAGCTTGTCCTGCGCCATGAGCTGCATCGTTGGCGCTTCGCCCACGTAGCAGCTAACATCCTCGATGTTCGTGGAAATGGTGATCTCTGCCGTGACCGTTAACAGCAGCCGCGCCTCATAGGTGCTGCCCTGATAGTCGATCTTGGCCGTGACCTCGGTGGCGCCGGGCTTCAGGCCCTTCAGCGTAACGTCATAGCTCTTTTTATCTGCGTTCCATACGGCGGAAACCTGCACAATGGCAGCGTCCGTATACTCGAAGTTCACCTGCGGCGCATCCGAAATTCCCAGCTCATAGGGCTTCAGCTCCATCTGAATACTGCTGCCCGCCGCCCTGTCCTTGTAATCGGCGATCAGGTCCATGGAGGCAATGCCCTTGGACCAGAATAATCCGTGCAGCGGCCAAGTGCCGTAGTGCAGGTTCATGGTCTGTCCCTGCTTTTCCTGCCGCAGCACCGTGGGGAAGGGGAAGTCCTGTCCCAGCAACGCGTCCGTGCTGCCGGGAAAACTGTACTTGCCGTGGACCGGGATATTGTTCCCCTGCGCGTCCTGCTCCTCGGTGGTGACCCAATCGTAGGCCGCCTCGCTGCCGGTGCGGCCGTTGTTCAGCGCGTCCTTGAAGCTGCCGAACGTCTTGTTCAGGCCGTTTGCTGTTTGGATATTGGCATCTCCAATTCGCTGGGCCATCTGGTCATAGGTCAGACCCGTCAGGCCCTTGACCTCAGAGCCATACTTGACACTGGTTTCCCACAGGTAGCTTGTCAGGTAGCTCATATTGCCTTTGAACATGGCCTCCTGCACATCCGGCTTATTATACAGCAGTGTATACATGGAGTTTGTGTTATTCGGGTTATAGGTCTTGGACGCCTTTGCAAAGGATGCCTGATCCTTGATACTCTTGAGATAATAGCAATTTTCCACAGTATATGTGGTATACTTATAGCGATCCGCCGTGCTGCCGATAAGAGAGATGGCCGTAATAGTTCCCTCCATATCCGGCAGATTGATATAGGTATAGCAATTATAGAATTTCGGCGCACCGTCGGCACTGGTATTGTTCACACCCGTGAAGTTCTGGAAATTGGCGGAGAAGCCGCTGCCGCCGATACCGCCGATAAACACGTAGGTCGCCGGGTTGGCATTGCTGCCGTTGCCGGCGATGGGCCATTTGACCTCCACGGCCTCGCTGCCATCGGCAAAGTGCGTATTGTTGCTGCCCCAGGACCCGGTACGCACCCGTTCCTTCAGCGTTTCCTTGGAAACGGTAATCTTACCGCCAGTGTAGCAGTCCGTGGCCTTGTCCCGCAGGCCGCCCACAAGGCCGCCCACGCGGATAAAGTTGCCGTACTTCGCCGCGTTCAGACCACTGTCATTTCTCCAGATATGGGTGCAGTTGACCTGAATATCCACCACGGCGGAACACTGCTTCAAATCCAGATTGGACACACCGATGAGGCCGCCCACCACCGCCTCGCCCAAGCGCAGGAGATTTTTACTGTTGTCCTGAATGACATAGCCCGCAATAGCGCAATTGGTGATCACGCTGCCGGGGTCATTATGGTAGCGATACGCAATCCCCACAAGACCACCCATGGCATATGCGCACTGGTAGCGCATAATGTCGCTCTCACCCCCGGAGTTTCCCCAGTCCGACTGCTCCGTGCGTCGCTGAATCACAGCGTTATTATCGCTGTAGAGCACGATGTTGCGGATATCCACACCGGCGGTGGTGCCGAACAGGCCCACATTGTAGCAGGGAGATTCGATGTTCAGGTTCTTGATATAGTAGTTCCCACCGTCATAGCTACCGCCGAACCAGTTATAGAGCACCATGCTGTAGGAGTTGTTTGTTGTGATATGGTCTACGGCGCCGGCAATGGGATAGAACTGCCGGTTGTTTTCCTGCTTTTCGGCCTTCCCCGCTTCTTGGTTCGCGCCGTTGAGGTCATGGGTCTGCTGCCAGCTCTGAGCCGGGCGGTTCCGCTCCGCGTCCGTCCGCGTCTGCTTGGCCGTGCCGGTGCTGTTGGTGTATTGCAGATATGGAAACAGCTTGTAATTGTTCTTTGTGACAAGGCGGGTGGCCGAGCCTGTGCCATCCACATAGCTCCAGTTGATGAATTGGAGCTGGTCCGCAGAGCGGATTTGATAGGCAAGCCCCTTTCCGTCCGTCTCCGGCGTACCGGGTTGGATATTGTCCTCCGCGCCGGACGTGCCGGTTCCGCTTATATAATTAAATGCATTTCCAAAGAACGGGCAGATCGAATATGTATAGGTATAATTTCCGGTACTGAGCTTCCATTCCGCGTTCCGCTCATCCGCTGAGAGCAGACGCAAACCGTTTTCGCCGCTTTCAAAGGCGGTAAAGGTATAGCCGGGAATCTGCTCCCGCAGCTTTTCGCTGATTTCGGAAACCGCAGTTGTCCCCGCGCAGAATTTACTGGTGGTGAATGCAGGCTTTGTCTGCCCATCCTTCCAGTAATAGCCGTAGCCGAACCGGGTAATGACGCCGCCGTCATCGTGGGTCTCGCAAAGGCTCTCGCCCCGCTTTTCCGCCGAACCATCAAAGCCGATGTAGGAAATGTGATAGCCGTTGTTGGCGCCGCCGGTCTCGTATTCCCAATAGAACACGCCCAGTTTGCCAAGGTCGGATTCCATCACCCAGTCGCCGTAGTGGACATAATCTCCCGCCGCGTTGGTCACGCTGCCGGGGTAGGGGTAATTTTCCTCGTCCGTAGCGGCATGGTCATAGCTGGCGGACACCGTTCCAAAGCCGCCGATTTTCTGCCCGGACAGCTTTTCATCCGTGACCGGCTGCGCCCCCGAGCTGTCCGCTGCGTCATACAGCGCCACGCTGCCCCGGAAGGCGTAGGTTCCTCCGTTTAAGTAATAGCAGTCCCGCACAATGCCGCCCACGGTAAAGCCCTTGGTCTCCGCGCCTGCGGAGATCATGGACACCGCGCAGTAGCTATTTTGAATCGAGCCGCCGTTTTCCGCCGCAAAGCCGGCCAGCGTCACGCCGCCGCCCTTGATCTCCTCAATATTGACCGCGCCGGTGACATAGCTCTGGCGAATCTGGCCGCTGCTGCTGCCGACAAGGCCGCCCACATACAGCTTGGCATAGGTGCTGGCGGCGTACAGCAGCGGAAATTCCGCGCTGCACCCCCGGATGCGTCCGCCCAGATTGCTGCCGACAAGGCCGCCCGCGTACACGGTACTGGCGCTGTACGCCTGCACCTGAAGCTGATACCCGGCCACGGCGCAGTTTGTGATCGTTCCGCTGTTTACACCGGCCAGTACGCCGATGTACGCCGTTTTCATCCGTGCGGACATCCGCAGCATCGGCCCGGACGCATCGGCCGCCACCGCCTGTGTCAGCACGATATCCCGCAGTTGTCCCCGGTTATAGCCGAACAGGCCCATATACGTCCCGTTGTCGGTAAAGCGCACGCCGGTAATGGAGTGGCAGCCTCCATCGTATTCGTGAATAAAGGACAGCGCCTCCGATTCGCCAATGGGCGGCTGGGTAGTGACCAGCGTGCCGAGCGCCGTATAGTGCGCCCAGTCATAGGCAGAATAGTCGATATTCAACTCCTGTGCAAAGGAAGCAATCTCGGAGATGGTATCCCGGTAATCGCTGTAATAGCGGCTCAGGTTGTTGAGCTGGCGGGCCGTGCGGATACTGATGGTCTGCTCCGCCGTTTTCTCAATGACTGCCGCGCCCTCCACCGCCGTTTTCGCGAAATGCGGGTTAAAGGAATACGTCCGCTCATTGCCAATGGCGGTGATATAGTAATTGTCCACAGCGCCAGCGGTCTCAAGGTCTTCTTTACTAAAGCGCAAAAGCTGATACGTCCGTCCGTTTGCCTGAACGGTCACGGCATTTGTTCCATTCAGCGTAATCTCTTTTTTCGCCTGAACGCCCTTGACCGTATAGTTCAGCGTCACGGTCAGGCTTGCTGGTGGGACAGTTCCCTCGTAAACGGCGGCATAGCCATCACCCAACACCGTTTTTGTATCCTTCAGAGTGTCGATATTGCCGCCGTAGAAGCCGTAGCTTCCATCCGCATAGTATTCGTAGTAGGCCAGTGCGCCGGACTCAAACTCTGCCTTCCAATCGCCGTAATGCGGCAGATTTTTCAGCCGGGGGAACGTGTAGCTGCTAAGGCCGCTGACCTTCAACTCGTAGCGGACGGTGTTCAGTCCGCTGGTTTCATCGGTAAAGGCATCGCCCAGTTCCGCCGCAGCCTCTGTGCGGTCCGCGCTGGTCCATGTCCGGCTCACGCCCAAGACAACATTTTCCTCACCGTCGCAGAGATAGTATACCTGACCTGCTGCGCTGCCGCCGGTCACGGTGGAATATGTCAGCTTACCGTCCGTATCGTAGCCGCCCTCCGCCCTTTCCGTCATGAGCGCGCAAGCGGTATACACATTGGTCAAGCTGGCGCGCATTCCCGCAATGCCGGCGGTCTGATCCGCTGTCAGGAAACCGGCGGCATAGGCGTCCTCAACCTTGAGCGTGACCGTGTCGATGCCCACGCCCACAAGGCCGCCTGCAATACCTTGCGAGCCCTTTTCCAGCGTCAGGTAGCAGTCCGCGTAGCTGTGGGTCACAGACAGCTCACCGTCTACCCGGCCCACAAGACCGCCTACGGACATCACGCCTGCGGCAGTGGTAGCGGCAAAGCTGTTTTGAATCTCCGCGCTGCCGCCCGCTTCAATTCTGCCGACCAATCCGCCGGTATCGCCGCCCTGCAGCCACTGCTTGTTCCGGTTCGCGTCGGGCCCCACATGGCCGTGGCTGCGGCTGAGGTAGACCTGACAGTTCTCCAGCGTCAACGCTCCGTTCACGCACCCCACCAGCGCGCCTACCGCGCTGGAAGTAGCCGTTTTACCTGTCACATTCGCGCCGGAAAGCCGAATATTCTTCAGCAGCAGCATTTTCCCGGCGGAAACCGACTGAATGAGCCCCGCATCGCTGGCGACGTCCACCGGCAGGTCATAAATCACCGGGTAGACCCCCGTCGCGCTGCCGGTCTCCGCGCCTTCGAGCTGCTCCAGATTACTGTTGCGGACAGGCGTAAAGCCGAGATCGCCGTAAAGCGCTTTCCACTCATCGTCCGCGTCCCCGGCAAAATCAATGTCCCGGGTCTGGATCGCCTTGGTGATGGTATCTGACAGCTCAGATGCCTGATCCAAATTCTGAAGGTGCCGCGCATAGCGCAGCTCCGCCGTATCTCCGTCCTTCAAATCGGCAAACAGACTGTTGGTGGTCACCGTACAGGAGCCCTTGTCCACCAGCGGATTGTCGCTGGTCACAGTCACGGTGATCTTCAGATTTTTGCCCGGTGTCAGTTCATGAAAGCGGGTCTGCTTCGCAAAGCGCATTCCCTCCTCTAAGCTGTCCAGCGTCATGGTGGCCACATAGTTGGGCGCATCCCATTTCACCTCATCGACGGAGAAAGGCACCACCACCGGGTCGCCTGTCTCCGCTCCCGTGGCGTCCAGCTCCCAGATACGCGTCTGGAAGCTCAGCGTCATTCCCTTCAGGGGGCAGATGACCCGGAGCTGCAAATGGTCGGTATTGATGATCTCCGCATACGGCTCCAGTGTGCCGGTGGTCTCTATCTCCACGGTGTCGCCGCTGTAATAGCCCACCTGCGCGCCATCACTGATACGGTAGGCCCGGCTGCGGAGCCGGTCAAATTCCGATGGGCTGTACCGCTGTGCCATGCCGCTGCCGCCGTAAAACACGGCGTAGACGCTGCCGCCCTTGGGATCGTATTCCACCACCCAGTCCGCGTTCCACAGCTCATCGTCCGCCTGTCCCTCCGGGAACAGGTCCGCGGCGGCACAATTTTCTTGCAGTTTGTCCGCCGAGGTCACATAACACAGCGTATTTTCCCCGATGTTGGAGTCCGTGTTGCCCCAAGGCTCCAGCCCCAGCTTGTTAATGCCACGATCTCCATCCCGTGTCCACGCGTACAGTAACTCCATTCCGGCTGCCTGAAGCTGGGTCATGCGGTTCTGCACAGCAGTGAACACCAGCTCCGCCTTGCTGTCCAGCTCCTGCTGGCGGAACTCCTTCTGGTACTTGGAAATAGGAATCATGGCAAGGGCAAACAGAACAACAAGAATCGCCACGGTCAGCATGACCTCTGCCAGCGAAAATCCACGGTTGTCGAATCTGTTTGCCCTTTTCATCGTCATATTCTCCTTGTATCTGTTACTGACGAACCTCAAAATACGTGATGACCATAGCGGTCTTAACGCCGCTCTCTCCCCTTCCCGTTTCCGTCTGAATGCTCAGATCGGAGATCTTGTTCATGTAATCGCTGCCGCTCAGCGCGTCTAAAATGGCGCGGCTTTGAGTGTAGGTCGCTGTGGTATAGCTCAGGGAGATAGGTCGGAGAACGATATAGTCCTCCTCCGTGGTCCCCGCGCTGAAATCCAGAGAATACTCCTGCGCGGAGGCCAGAATCCGGTGCAGCTCCACCATCAGCGCCTTACTGTTGTCATAGGCGGGGATGGGCTTGACGTCACCGCGCTGCCGCAGCTCCGCCACGGCAGACTCCATTTTCTTCAGCTGCTCGGCCCGCACCAGCTCCGTGGTCAGCTCCGTCTGCTCCTGCTCGGTGCTGTCCCGGTAGGCGGCCACCTGATCGTTGATGGGCTCAAAAATGAGCTTATAGTAGCCCAAGGCCATCACCAGTACGCTCAGGATCAGCAACATGACCTTTTCCCGGCCTGTCAGCTCCCGGTTCATTCCTCCACCTCCCTGCACAGCGTAATGCTCACGGAGAAGCTCAGAATCGAAGCGGGATGCTCCTTTTCCGTTTCCGCCATGTTCAGCTCCACATTTTCTACAATGGGACTTTCCCCGATTTTCTGGAACATTTGGGAAATCTGGTCCAGGCTCATGCCGGACATGGCGACCACCGCCTGATTATCCCGAATCAGAACGGAGGTGACCGTCCCCTGTGACTGCATATCCCGCTCGATAAGGTCTAAAACCCGCTGGCGGTCCACGGCGGCATACAGCGCCGCATTGGGGCTTTCCGAATCCACGGCGTCATTCATCCAGTCCGTAGAATAGGTGCGGTATTCCGCCAGCACCCGGTCATAATCCTCCAGCGCGGTCTCCACCGCCGTATACTGGCTGTGGACCTGCTCATAGGCCCGCTGGGCCTCCGTGAGCCGCCGGTACTGGTCGATTACGCCGAATTTGGCGGCCGCGCCTGCCAGCACGCAGATGAGCACGCCGCCGATAATGAGCGTAGTCAGCTCCCGGGTGCGGTCCTCCCGCATATTCATATTGATGCCGCTCTTGCGGGGATAACGGCCATGGACCCGGACCGGCTGGGTCCCCTTTTTCTCTTGCTCGTTCATCGTTTTCCTCCCCGGAAGCTCTCAAACACACCCGCAATGGCCCGCAGGTACAGCCATGGCTCCTCCTCCGGGCGCTGCTGCTCCGGCAGCAGGTCTGTTGCCGGATGGACCTCCAGCCGGGTGGTCTCGGCAATGGTCTCCCGCAGCGCCGCGATGCCCGCGCCGCCGCCGCAGAGATACAGCTCCTTCAGCTCCCGGTCCCGGTTGTTGTAATTGTAGAAATTCACGGCCCGGACGATCTCGCCCGCGAGACGGGCATAGAGCTCCTGGGCGTAATCGGATTCCAGCACGCCGTTATAGTCGCTGTTCTTATAGCTGTGGGCCACATGGACGTCCACGCCGCAGTGGTCGGCAATGAGGCTGTCCAGCTCCGCGCCGCCGACCTCCACGCCCCGGCGGCTGTCAAAGCGGCTGCCGTGGAAAATGTAGAGATATGTACTGCGGTGACCAAGGCTCACGATGCAGCGGTCGGTATCCTCACCGCCGTGATGGGCGATGTGCTCCTCCAGCAGCGCGCTGTAAGCGCTCTCGTCCGGCGTCAGCACCCGCTGGCGGAAGCCCGCCCGGCGGAACATGGCCCGGTATTCCTCCACGGAGGATTTCAGCATGGCGCAGGCGAACAGCTCCATCTTTTCCGGCTGCCCGTCCGAGCCGTTCAAAATGCCCTGCATGGAATAATCAAAAAAGTAGCGGTTCTTTTCCTCCGTCAGAAAATCCCGGAATTCATAGGGCAGGTTGTAGCGGAGCTGCTGCTCCGTCATCAGCGGCAGCGTCACGGAGCGCACAAAGCGGTCGCCGGTGTTCAGCACCATGGCGGCGTTCGTCAGGGGGATGCCGTGGCCCTTGGCCATGTCCCGGATAAAATCTGCCATGGCGTCCATGGACAAAATTCTCCCGTTTGAGACCATGGCGTCCGGCAGCTCCGCCGTAATGGCGCGCTTGAGCTCCCTGCCGGAGAAATATACCATTTTTACGCTATTTTCGCCAATGTCAAAGCCAACGAGCTTCCCCATATATCAACCTCTCACATTCCAAAAAGACTCAGATACCATTGGAGGACCCTGTCCCCCGTCAGCAGCGTGACCCACGCCGCCGCCGCGATGGACGGTCCCCACGGAATCGGCGCATCCCTCCGGCCGGAGGCCAGCCCCGCGCAGATGCCCAGCACACAGGCCAGCAGCAGGCATAGAAGATTTCCCATCCAGCCGAGATACAGCCCCGTCAGGGCCAGCAGCTTCAAATCGCCGCCGCCCATGGCCTCCCGGCCCATGCGCTTTTCCATCATGAGCACCACCGCCAGCAGCGCTCCCGGCACGGCAAGGCCGCCCAGCGCGCCCTGTATCAGCCGGTGCAGCGGCTCCGGCTCCCACACAAGGAACACGATAAACACCCCGGCGCCGAACAGTAAAAATCGGTCGGGTATGATGTACCCCTCCAGATCCGCGAACGCGCAGGCCAGCAGCACGCAGGCCAGCAGCCACGCCTCAAGGACTTGGAGCGAAATATCATACTTCAGCAGGGCGCTGACAAACATCGCGCCCCCTGCCAGCTCCCCCCACACATGGCGGGCGGAGAGCTTTGCGCCGCAGTAGCGGCATTTTCCCCCGGAGCACACATAGCTCAGCACCGGCACAAGGTCCCGCACCCCCAGCGCATGGCCGCAGACGTCGCAGTGGGAGCGGCCATGGAGCACGCTTTCGCCGTGGACCGTCCGCCACGCCAGACAGTTCAAAAAGCTGCCCATGCACGCGCCCAGAAGCGCGGCCACTGTGCAGCAGTACATCTTGATGAAGGGAGTGAGACGGAGCATAGGCTCTCCTTTTCCGGATCCTCACCCGGGGCACGGCCGCCAACCCCCGGCCGTGCCCCGGATCAGGGCATTGCTCCGGCGGGAGCGGGTCGGTGCTCCCGCCGGAATAGTAGCTTGAAATTACTCAGCAATAATTCCGCTAACCTTTCCATCGGCTATGGTATACTTAATGCTCTTCTCCTTGCTCCAAGTAACATCGCTGCCGACCGCAAAATTTCCACCAACCTTTGCGGTCTTATCGGCATCATCAGAGCTGCCCTTCGTCTTGTAGGTGCCAGATGTGGTGCTAACAGAGCCGTCATCATTCAGATAATACGGACCAGTTCCGCCGACAGTCATGACCTCCAGCTGCGCGGCAGCATAGCCGGAACGGATGTTGGCAAGGTCAGTGCCGGCCTTGGCCTTATTCAATGCAGAGGTGAAGGTGGGAATTGCCACTGCCACCAGCACGGCGATGATAGCCACCACAATGAGCATTTCCATCAGGGTAAAGCCCTTTTTGTTGTTCAATTTCTTGAGCATAAATCTTTTCTCCTTTGTGTTTTTCTTTTTATATCGCCCTGCCCGGGTTGCAGGCAGGGAGGATACCGTATTACGCCATGGAACCGTACATACTGAACATTGGCAGATACACCGCCAGCAGCAGCACCATAACAATGACCGCAAGGCCGATGGTGATGACCGGCTCCAGCACCGCCAGCAGGCGGTTTGTGATGGTCTCCACCTCGCTGTTGAAATACTGGGCCACAACGTCCAGCGTGTCCACCAGCGTGCCGGAGCTTTCGCCCACGCCGATCATTTCCCGCAGCATGGGGGGGAACAGCTTTACCTCGCCCATGCCCTCGGCCACGGTGCGGCCCCGCTCCACGCTCTGCCGCACCTTACCGGCGGCCAGCGCGAACATATAATTGCCGGAGACCTCACCGGCCACCGACAGCGCCTTCGGCATCGGCAGACCGGCGGACAGCATGGCGGACAGGGCGGCGGCAAACTGGCCGGAGGCGCTCATGGTCCGCAGCCGCCGCAGGGGCGAGCGGGTCAGTGCGTAGTTCGCCAGCACGATGCGGCCCCGCTCCGTGCGGCGGAAGCTGTAATAGCCGATGCCCGCCGCGGCCACCAGCAGCACCAGCACCCACCACCACTTGACGAAAAAGCCGCTGACAGCCATGAGGCCCTTGGTAATGGCGGGAATGTCCGAGCCAAGCTCGGCAAATGTATTCGTAAAGGCCGGAACGGCCTTTACCATCACGATAATGACAACCACAATGGCCGTGACGATGACCATAGCCGGATAGGTCATGGCGCTGACCACCTTGGCCCTGGCCGTGGAGGAGCGCTCATAGTAGCCCTGCAGCCGCTGCAAACACGCCTCCAGCGAGCCGGACTGCTCACCGGCCCGGACGGTCTCCACAAACGTGGCGGGAAAGCGCACCTCCCGGTTGCTTTCGAGGCTGTCCGCCATGGAGCGGCCCGCGCCCACCTCCTCCGCCGCCTTTTCCAGCGCGCGGCGGAGCTGCTTGTTCCGGGTCTGGGCGGCCACCATTTGCAGACACCGCAGCGCGGTCAGGCCCGAGGAGAGCAGAATGGAGAGCTGGGAACAGAGCATCGCCAGCTCCTTTTCCCTGATGCGGGTATTGACGGGGCGGGTAAGCGGATTGCCCTGTTTTTCCTTTACCGGCTCGATTTTGGTGATGAACGCGCAGCGGTCCCGCAGTTGGGACACCGCCTCAAATTCGTCATAAGCCCGAATGACGCCGGTGACCTTCGCCCCGTCAAGGCTCTGGCCCCGGTAGCGATAAGTGGTCATATCCGCTCCCTCCTTTCCCGGTTATGCTTTGGTTTCTTTAATCCTCCGCCGTGCTGGTAATAACGCGGGCGGCCTCCTCCACTGTGGTGATGCCGCTCAGCACCAGATGCTGGCAGCTCTCCCGCATGGTGACAAAGCCGTTTTCCCTTGCGGCGGCGAACAGTGCCTCCGTCTCCGCGCCCCAGCCGATCAAATGCCCCAGCTTGCTGTTCACCACAAGGATTTCCAACGCCGCCCGGCGGCCGATGTAGCCGGTGTGATGGCACTCCGGACAGCCCTCGCCCCGGTAGAAGACGGTGCTGTCATCCTGCGGCAGACCGAGGGCCTCCAGCTCCTCAATAGGCGGCTTGTAGGCCCGCTTGCAGTGGGGGCATATCTTCCGCACCAATCGCTGGGAGATGACGCCCCGCAGCGCGCCGGAAATGAGCCACGGCTCCACGCCCATGTCCCGCAAACGGGTCACGGCGGAAATAGCGTCATTGGTATGCAGAGTGCTCAGCACCAGATGGCCGGTGATGGCGGCCCGGATGGCAATATAGGCGGTTTCGCTGTCGCGAATCTCGCCCACGGCGATGATATCCGGGTCCTGACGCAAAATGGAGCGCAGGCCGCTGGCAAAGGTCATGCCGGTCTTTTCGTTGATCTGGCACTGGTTCACGCCGGGGATGTAATACTCCACCGGGTCCTCCAGCGTCACGATGTTGACCTCCTCCCGGTCCAGGTCCTGCAGCATCACGCACATGGTGGTGGACTTACCGGAGCCGGTGGGGCCCACCAGCAGAATAACACCGCCGCTGTTTTTCAGCAGTGCCTCGTATTTTTCAAGGTCACGGCCCTCAAAGCCGAGGCCGGTTTTGGAGAGATTCTGGGAGGACTTGTCCAAAAGGCGCAGCACCAGCTTTTCGCCGTACACCGTGGGAATTGTGGAAATACGCAGGTCTATCACATGGCCCCGCACCTGCACGGTGGTGTGTCCGTCCTGCGGCACACGGCGCTCGGCAATGTCCATGCTGCCCATGATCTTCAGGCGGGAAACCACCATGTTCTTCAAATCGGCGGGAACGGTGAGCATCTGGTGCAGCAGACCGTCCACGCGCATCCGCACCACCATTTCCTCTGCCTGCGGCTCCAGATGGATGTCGCTGGCCCGCTCGTCAAAGGCCCGCTCGATGAGGGCGTTGACAAACTGGATGGTGGGGGCGGAGTTGCCCTCCTGCTGCTCCCGCGCGGCGGGCCGGGGCGCGGCATCAATGTCCACACCTACCTCGCGCTTCATTTCCTCCACGATCTTCGCCGTGCCCTCATTGCTGTAGAGCCGGCCGATGGCCTGCTCCACTGCCTTGCGGGTGGCAATCATGGGAATGACTCGCTTCCGGGAGGCAGCCTTGACCTCCTCCTGCGCCATGAAGTCCAGCGGGTCGCTCATGGCAAGGTACAGCGTATCCGCCGCCGCCCGCACCGGCACCACGCAGAAGCGCCGGGCGATGTTCTTCGGCACGAATTTCGCCAGCTCTATCGGAAGAGATACCTTCGTCAGGTCAATAAATTCAATGCCGAGCTGAATTTTCAGCGCGTCAATCAGGCTTTTCTCCGTAATGAAGCCATTTTGAATCAGTACATCGCCCAGACGCTGCTTTGTCCCCTTCTGCAGCTCCACCGCCTGCTCCAGCTGTTCCCGGGAGATGGCGCCGGTGCTGATCAGCAAGTCTCCCAAACGCATATAGGCCATATCCACACCCCCCAGAAAATACCGACACATCGCAAAAAGACAGACTGCCGCTTTGCCTCAGAAAAAAGCTGCGGCCAGTCTGTCATGTGAGCGGCTCCGCTCATTTAGACACTATAGCTTTGCGTCCCTGCCTTTCGGCAGGTATGCCGAATATATACACATATCAAACGGAAGTGTTTCCATTTCTTAATAGTAGTTATTGTAAAGCAACCTGTCCCTTCCGTCAAGCAAAAATCGTGAATTTGCGCCAAAAAATCCGCTTTTTCGCTTCTCAGTCCAAAAGCGCGGCCACATGGCTCTCCCCGTACACGGGAATGCCGTTTTTCCTCAGCAGCTCCGCCGTGACCCCATCCCCGGCGGTCAGGGTGCCGGAAAAACTGCCGTCATAGATTTCGCCGCAGCCACAGGAGGGGCTTCGCTCCTTCAAAATCGCCGCCTCGCAGCCCGTCAGGCGGCACAGCCGCAGCGCGGCCTCCGCGCCCCGGCGGTACTGCTCCGTCACATCCGCGCCGGTGTTCATCACCACACGGTCCCCCCGCCGCTCCGAGGGTGCCCGGGGCGTTGGCAGTCCGCCCAACTGCTCCGGGCACACCGGCACAAGGTCATGCCTGCCCGCCAGCGCCTCCGCCCACGGCTGGGGCTTGGCTTTTCCGTCATACCGGCAGGGGATTCCCAAAAGGCAGGCGGAAATCAGGATTTTCATGTTACCGTCCTCCCATGGTCCGGCGCTCCCGCTCCAGCTCCCGGTAAAGCCGTTCCGGCGTCCATGTGCGGTTATTCGGCGTCAGCACCGCCTTCAGACAAACGATACCCGCCTGCCGCAACGACACCAGAAGGGTGTCCAGTTCCCGGTCCAGTCCGCAGAATACCAGCATTTTCCCTATCGGCCCACTCGATGCCCCGCCGGTTTTCCCTTGGGACAGCGCCTCCAGCGTCAGAGTGCAGCTCTCCCGGCCCACCGGCTGAAGCTCCGCGCCGCAGCGCTCTGCCGCCGCCGCAATTTTCATGATCTCGCCTAAATCCCGAAATCCGAACATCAAAATTTTCTTCATGCCTCAACCTCCAAGGGCTTTCCGTTCAGCACCGCCGACAGCAGCCGCTCCCCGTCATAGCACAGCTTCAGCGAGAAAAACGGCTCGTCGGAATCCAGCAGCCGCAGAAAAATGCGGTCTCCCGCCCACATGGGCAGCTTCCTCAGCTCCGCCTTGGGAATCCATTCCAGTTCCCCCTCGTCGCAGGGGTGGGGCGTTCCCGTCCAGCCGGTTGCCGTGAACAGGTGCATATATTCCGTGGGCCACTGCGTATTCACAAAGGTCACAAGGCCCCGGTAGCGGTACTCCGTCAGCGTCAGGCCCGTTTCCTCCCAACATTCCCGCACAAGGCAGTCCTCCGGGCTTTCCTTGTCCTCAAACTTTCCGCCGACGCCGATCCACTTATCCCGGTTGGCGTCCTGCTCCTTTTTTACGCGGTGGAGCATCAGATATGCTCCGCCCCGTTCCAGATAGCACAGCGTTGATTGCAGCATGAGCCCACATCCTTTCTTCCTTATTATATAGGAAAGCGCCGAAAATGAAAAGGCCTAACCGACCATTTTGCCCTCCGTCTTGCGGTTTTGGCAGCGCTGTGGTATTATTGCCCTTGAAAACAGGAGGCTTGACCATGAGCGGTTTTATTTTTCAGTGCTTTTATGACATCGTCCGCCATATCCCCGCCGGGACCGTGGCCACCTACGGACAGGTCGCGCGCCTTGCGGGGATGCCCCGCTGCGCCCGGACCGTAGGCTACGCCATGGCCGCCAACCGTGACCCCTCTGTTCCCTGTCATCGGGTGGTGGACCGCTTCGGCGGCACAAAATCCTGCTTTGACCTCTACGGCCCCGGCACTCAGCGGGCGCTGCTGGAGGCGGAGGGCGTTGTCTTTACCCCGGAGGGAACGGTAGACCTTGCCCGCTGCCAGTGGAATGGTCTCTTTTAAGCAAAAAAACACCGGCTGACAGGTGCGGCGCACGCCGCCTCCGTCAGTCGGTGTTTTCATATTACCTCAGTCCGGCAGCAGACAATCCACCGCCGCCCGGTCCGTCCGAATGGATTTGCACAGCGCGGAGACCGCCTTGTGCCGGGGATCGTTTTTGTAGCGCTCCAGCGCCTCCCGATTCTCAAACTCCGAAATGAGCACGGCGTCATAATCGCTGCCCTCCATGCCCCGGAGGACCCGGCAGTTCTTCAGCTCCGGAAGCACGCCATAGAGGCCCTGAAGCCCCGTGAGAAACAGGTCCCGCTCCGCCTCGGTCCCCGGACGGAACTTCCACATTACGATATGCCGCAGCATTTTTACACGCCCCTTTTCCTGTTGTATGCCGCGATGCCCCGGCCCAGCAGTTCAATGGCCCGGCGCAGATACTCGCAGTTATGGACATAGGCAATGCGAACCTCACAGCGGCCATCGTCCGGGTCGGCATAGAAGCCGCTGCCGGGGGCGTACATCACGGTCTCGCCGTTGTCCTCAAATTCCTCCAGCAGAAAATACTGGAGCTTTTCCACATCGTCCACCGGCAGCGTCACCATCATGTAGAACGCGCCGTCGGGAACATCGAACTTCACGCCGGGGAGCTTACCAAGCTCCTCTACCACGGTGTCCCGCCGCTTCTTGTATTCGTCCCGCACCGCCTTGAAGTAGTCCGGCGTCACAGAGCGGTACATGGCGGCGGCGCCCACCTGATCGATGGTGGCGCTGCAAAGACGTCCCTGACACAGCTTCAGCGCCTCGGCCATGAACTCCTTATTCCGGCAGATAATGGAGCCCACCCGCGCGCCACAGGCGGAGAAGCGCTTGGAAACGGAGTCCACCAAAATCACACGGTCCTTCACATCCTCCAGCTCGCCGAAGGAGCCCATCGGCTCATCGTCATAGATGAACTCCCGGTACACCTCGTCCGCCACAAGGAACAAATCGTGCTCCTTTACGATGTCCGCGATGAGGCGCATTTCCTCCCGGGTGAGCACCACGCCGGTGGGGTTGCCGGGATTGGAAATCAAAATACCCCGGGTGTGGGCGTTGATGTGTGGCTCAATGAGGGAGCGCTCCGCGTAATGGTAGCCGTTTTCGGCAGAGGTGGGGATGGGATGAATTTTGCCGCCGGTCATGTAGGCAAAAGTATTGTAGTTAGCGTAATAGGGCTCCGGCACCAGCAGCTCGTCCCCCTCGTCCAGAATGCAGGCGAGGATGAACTCCAGCGCCTCGCCGCCGCCGGAGGTTGCCAGAATGTCATCCTTATCCAGCTTCACGCCCAGCTTTGCGTAATACGCCTGCACCGCCTCGATGTGTGCCGGCAGGCCGGGAGCGGGCGCATATTCCAGCGTTTCGGCCTTGAAATCACGAATCGCCTCGTAAAAGGCCTCCGGCGTTTTCACATCCGGCTGGCCGATATTCAGATGATAGATCGTCCGGCCCTGTGCCGCCGCTGCCTCGGCGCAGGGATTAAACTTACGCACGGGGGACAACTGGCATTTCTGCACTTTACTGGAAAATCTCATGGGAAAACTCCTCCTTACAAGCTGAAAAGCTAAAATAAAATCGCCCCTGACAACTGTCAGGGGCGAAAAATATCCACGGTACCACCCTGATCTATCCCCGCTGCGCGCACGGCGGGAATATCTCATGTCATCTCGTAACGGGGATGAACCGTCCCGCTCCTCGCGGGCTGCTCCAAAGCGGCGCGCTGCCTTTCCTGCACTGAGGGCTTCCACTGTCCCCTCTCGCTTGCCGTGCGGTGTTAAGCAGCTGACTTTGTCATAGCCTTTATCGGTTTGAACCTATTATAGCGGCTTTGCGCCATTTGTCAACAACAATTTTCAGCAAATGCCGCTCCGGCGCTTATTTACCCTGCCAATCGTAGGACAGCCGCTCCACGGTCCAGTCCCGAATAAGCTCACTGTACCACCGGCAGACAGCCCGGCCGATCTCCACGTCCAGATTGATGTAATTTCCGCATTCAATGGGGCTTTTTCCGGGCATTTCCCCCTCAAAGGCCGCCGCCTCGGCAAAGGCCTTTTTCATCAGCGCCACCGCGCCCTCCAACGTGAGCTTCCGCTCATCGAACAGGAAGAAAAATCCAGTCTGACAGCCCATGGGGCCAAAGTAGATCACGGCCTCTTTTGCCTCTCCGTTCCGCAGCGCTGTGGCCACCAGATGCTCCGTGGAGTGCAGCTCGCTGTTGGACAGCAGGTCCCCCATGTTGGGCTTTTTGAACCGCAGGTCAAGGGTCACGATGTCCCCGTCCCGGCGGGCAAGGTACATTCCCGGCTGCAGCCGGTTGTGGTCGATGGTAAAGCTGGCGATCTGTTCCATATCAGGCTTCCTCCTTCAGCTTTCGGGCCAGCGGCAGCACGATAGTGCCCATGTTTTCCAGCGCCTCGCCGAAATTGAAATATTCCTCCTGCTGGTTTTCGGAGAACAGGTGGTCGGAAATGGACTTCACCGCCACGAAGCGCACGCCGTTGCGAAGGCATACCTGCGCGATGGCGCCGCCCTCCTGCTCCGTCAGAACAGGACGGAACGTATCCCGGATGAACTCCGCCCGCTTACAGTTCACGGCAAACCAGTCGCCTGTGGCCACCCGACCCGTAACGGCGTGAATCCCCATGTCCGCCAGCAGCTTCACGCACCGCTCCGGCTCCCATGTGGGGAACTCCACCCGGTTTACCGTGGACACAAGGCCGATGGGGTCGCCGACTGCGGTGGTGTCCACATCATGCTGCACGAATTCCGACGCCACCACAAGGCTCCCGGTAGGCAGATCCGTCAGGCAGCCCGCCACGCCCGCGTTCAGAATAAGGTCCACGCCGTATTTCAGGCAGAGAATCTCCGCCGCCATAGCGGCGTTCACCTTGCTGACGCCCCCGGCGCAGGCGATGATGTCCGGCTCCACCCGGTAAAAGGGAACGCCGGATACCGTTTCAAAAGGCTCCATGTCCTTTGCCCCCGGCATGGCGTGAAATTCCGAGGGCATGGCAAATTGCAGTGCGATCTTCATATTGTTTCCTCCTGCCGCAGCATTGCGCCGCGTTCAAAATGTATTTTCAGCCGCTTGTCCCGATGGGCGCTTACAGCTTTTTCATATGTTTGCCGGCGGATTTGAGCATCAGCTTCTTCGTACCGCCCTCGAAGGCCACCTCCGCCAGAGCGTCACCGCCCATAGGCTTCACGGACACCACGCTGCCCTTGCCGAAAGCGGTGTGCTCCACCTGATCTCCCGGATGGAGCTGCAGCAGCTCCACCGCCGGCGCGGCGGGTGCGCTGCCCCGGCTGCTGGTGCGGAGGGTCTGGGGCGCGGGCTTTGCGCTTTTGTAGGTATGCACGCCGCCGCTGACATAGCCCCCGGAGCGGCCCGTCCCGGCACTGCCGTAGCCCCCTGCGGAGCGTTGCGCGCCATAGCCGCCATAAGAGGAACCGCCCATCGTATCGTCCCAGCGGCTGCCGCCGAAGCCCTCCCCGTTGGCCGCACCGAAGCGGGGCTCCGGCTTGCTCTCCCAGTGCATATCCTCCTCGGGAATCTCCTCCAGGAACCGGCTGGCCTTATTGGCGCTGGTGCGGCCATAGAGCATTCTCTGCCGGGCGTTGGTCATGACCAGCTTTTCCCTTGCCCGGGTCATGGCCACGTAGCACAGCCGCCGCTCCTCCTCCAGTTCTTCCTCATCGTACATGGCGGAGGAGCCGGGGAAGATTCCCTCCTCCATGCCCACCACATACACCACCGGGAATTCCAGTCCCTTTGCGGAGTGAATGGTCATCATGGTCACGCAGTTATCGTCCGCCTCCACGCTGTCGAGGTCCGTGTAGAGGGCGATCTCATTCAGGAAGCCAGAGAGAGTAGCGTCCTCCGGGTCCTGCTCCAAAAAGCCGAGGATGTTGGACTTCAGCTCCTGCACGTTTTCAATGCGGCCCCGGCTCTCCATATCGTTTTTGTCCTCCAGCGCCTTGACATAGCCGGTCTGGTTCAAAACCTCATCGTAAAATTCCGGCAGAGCCAGCGTACCGCCTGCCTTTCTCAAATTGTCGATCAGGTCGGCAAACTTCACCAGCTTGGCAGAGGCCGTTTTCAGCGCCGGGAATAAATCGGCGTTCCGCACGATCTCGTAGAGGGACGCCCCCTGCTCCGCCGCCAGCTCCGCCACCTTGTCCATGGTGGTTGCGCCGATGCCCCGGGCCGGGGTATTGATGATGCGGCGCAGCCGCAGATCGTCCATAGGGTTATTCAGTACGCACAAATACGCCAGCATATCCTTGACCTCGGCGCGGTCAAAGAACTTCATGCCGCCCACCACCTTATAGGGGATGGCGTTGCGCTTCAGGGCATATTCCAGCGCGTTGGACTGTGCGTTCATGCGGTAGAGAATGGCGGTATCCCGGAACCTGCGCCCCCGGTTCACGCCCATGAGGATGTCCCCGGCCACGTAGTTGGCCTCGTCCCCCTCGTTGAAGTTTGTTTTCACCGTCACGGTGTCGCCGCTGCCGTTGTCCGTCCAGAGGGTCTTGCCCTTGCGTCCGGCGTTGTTTTTGATGACGGCGTTAGCGGCATCCAGAATGTGCTGGGTGGAGCGGTAATTCTGCTCCAGGCGGATGACCCGGGCATCCTTGTACTGCTTTTCAAAATTCAGGATATTCTCGATATTGGCCCCCCGGAAGCGGTAGATGGACTGATCGTCATCGCCCACCACGCAGAGGTTCCGACAGCCCCCCGCCAGCAGGCCTGTGAGAAGATACTGCAAATGGTTTGTGTCCTGATACTCGTCCACCAGCACGTAGCGGAACTTTTTCTGGTAATAGTCCAGCACCTCCGGCTCCTTTTGCAGCAGCGTTACAGTGTGGTAGATGATGTCATCAAAGTCCAGCGCGTTGGCCGTGCTGAGTTTTTGCTGATAGGCGGCGTAAATTTTAGCGATGCGGGTCATGCGCCAGTCATTGGCGGCCTCCGCCTTTTTACGGAACACCTCCGGCCCCTCGTAGCGGTCCTTGGAGGCGCTGATGGCCGAGAGCACACTGCGGATGGGGAACGTTTTCTCGTCCAGATTCTGCTCCTTGAGAATGTCTTTCACCACCCGCTTGGCATCGTCGGTATCGTAAATGGTGAAATCCTTGTCGAAGCCGATGCGGTCAATGTCCCGCCGCAGGATGCGGACGCAGGCAGAGTGGAACGTGGAGGCCCAGACATCGTTGGCGGCAGGCCCCAGCCGGGCCGCCAGACGCTCCTTCAGCTCCCCCGCCGCCTTGTTGGTAAACGTGATGGCAATGATCTCCCATGGGCGGGGCACAGCCACGGCGCAAAGCCGATGGGCCCGCTCCGCCTCCGCCTCGCTGGGCCGCTCCGGGAACTGCTCCAAAAACGCGAGGTCCTCCTCCGTGGCCCAATCCGGCACCTCGTCGCTGTCGCTGCCCCGGCCATAGGTCAAAAGGTTGTAAACCCGCTGGATGAGCACGGTGGTCTTACCGCTGCCGGCGCCTGCCAGCAGCAGCAGCGGCCCCTCCGTGGTCATGGCCCCCTGCCGCTGCATGGGGTTCAGCCGGGCCAGATCCCGGGTGATGACCGCCTTTCTGGCCGCCGCGTAGCGTTGTTCAAAATCAGTCATGGCGTTCTCCTCTGATGTTTTTCATTCGGCTTTTTATTTTACGGCAAATTTCGCTTTCGGTCAACGGTGGCAGAGCAAAAGTTTTGCCATGGGCCGCCAAAATATTTCCGTTTCCGGCTGTTTCTTTTTGTAACCAAATTTTGGTTGACATTTGTCTACCTTTTTGCTACGCTGATGGTGTAAAAGGTAGACAACCGTATACCAAACGAGGTGCGCCATGAAAATTGATCTTTCCAACAGCGAATGGAAGCTGATGAACCGCCTGTGGCAGAACGCCCCTATGACCATAACGGAGCTGACCGCCGCACTGCGGGAGGACACCGGCTGGTCGAAAAACACGGTCATCACCATGCTCTCCCGTCTGGAGGGCAAGGAGGCTGTCCGCCACGAGGAAGGCCGGCGGGCCAAGCTGTATTTCCCCGCCGTGGGCCGGGAGGACGCCATCGAGGCGGAAACGGAAACGTTTCTGGATAAGGTGGGCGGCCTCGGCCTGCTCATGAGCGCCATGGTGGAGAAAAACGCCCTGACAGAGCACGATATTGCGGAGCTGTCCGCCATTTTGGAGAAAGCGGGTGGAAAAACATGAAGGAAATTCTGCTGACCTCATCGGTTCTCATTCTATCGCTGCTGCTTTTGCGGCGGTTGTTCCGAAAAGCCATCTCCCGCCGGGTGCAGTACGCCCTGTGGGGACTGGTGCTGCTGCGGCTGCTGGTGCCGGTGAATCTCCCGGCCCTGAGCCATAATGTCCTGACCGCAGCGGAGCCGGTGACAGAGCGAATCACCGCCCCGGCGCTGTACACCACCCCCTACCGGGAGACCATTGTCTACGCCCCGCAGGGTGCGCTCCAGACCCCCGGCCCCTATCAGCCGTTTCGAATCGACAGCGCCTCAGCCGACAACATCGTAACGTATACTGACGGGAAAAACGTGGTCCACGCCGTTGAATACAAAAAGCAGCTCCCTCTCGGGCCGCTGCTCCTGGGTGTCTGGTACGCCGGAATGGCGGTGATGGCCGCATGGTTCCTGCTGGCAAATCTCCGCTTTGCGCGAAGGCTCCGCCGGAACCGGACGCCCTACCCGGTGGAGAACTGCCGTTACCCGGTGTATCTTGCAGAGGGGCTGCCCTCCCCCTGCCTGTTCGGGCTGCTTCGCCCCGCCGTTTACCTGACCCCCGCCGCCGTGGAGGCCCCGGAAACGCTGCGGCACGTTCTGGCTCACGAAACCACCCATGCCCGCCATCTGGACCCGCTGTGGAGCCTGCTGCGATGCGTGTGTCTTGTGGTCTACTGGTTCGACCCTCTGGTGTGGATCGCCGCCATCGTTTCCCGGCGGGACTGCGAACTGGCCTGTGACGAGGGCGCGCTGCGGCGGCTGGGCGAGGCGGAGCGCCTCCCCTACGGCCAAACGCTGCTGCGGCTCATTCCCGTGGCCCGCCGCCCGGGAAATCCCATGCTCTCCGCCACCACCATGACCGCCGGAAAGCACGCCCTGAAGGAGCGCATCACCCGCATTGCAGAAAACCGCCGCACTGTGGGCGCGGCGCTGCTGGCGGCGGTCACGGCCGCTGCGCTGCTCTGCGCCGCGACCTTTACCGGTGCAAAGACGCCCGATGCCCTCGCTGGCCGCGATCCGGCGGCGGAGCCGGTTCTGACCCCTGCGGAGCTGAACACCTATACCGAGGTTTTCAACTCCAAGGATATGTGGACGGACGCCAGTGGGAACACCTGTGTTTTCAGTCCCGCCGCATTTTTGCTCTCCGCCTATGACCGGCCCGAGGACGTTGACCTCTTTCAGCTTTTCTATAACGGCGCCAACGGATATTCTCCTGCTCAGGAAACGCCGCAGGCCGAGCGTCAGGCTGTGGCGGACGCCTATTTTGACGGTGAGGACTGGCAGGTGGACCTCACCCGAACCACCACAAAGCAGGCGGATGATATTCTTGAGAAGTGGATGGGGCTGACGCTGGCGCAGACGAACAAGGTCTCGCTGGAGGACCTTCAGTACCTCCCGGACTATGACGCCTATTACCACTACCACGGGGACACCAATATTCCCCACTCCGTCCGCTTTTACGCCGGGGAGCGAATCGAGGAAACAGATGTCCTCTATTACCAGCTCCCAAGCTACGTGCTGGACCCTGCCAGCAATTCCACGGCGGACGCCTGGGCCTGCGTCACGGTAGAGCCTCAGTCGGACAGGGGCTTCCATATCCGCTCCAACAAGCCCTGTGACCGCCCCGACGCGCTGCTGGAGCCGCAGCCCATCTCCGGTGACGAGCTGGCCTTTTTCAACGAGGAATTTTTCAATGTAGCTTTCACGGATTCAAGTGCCGACGAGATCACCAAGCTCCACAACCAGTTCCTCTCCTGCCTGTATGCGCGCCCGGAGGAGATCGACCTCTTTTCCCTGCTCTATAACGGCGCCGGCAGAAACGATAAGATGACAGAGGGCGAGCGGCAGCAGGTAGCCCTGCTGGATGCCAATGGGCAGGAAATCTGTCCCACGCTGAAAATGTCCACTGCCTCCATTGACGCTTTTCTGCTGGAAACCACCGGCCTAACGCTGGCGCAGACCAACCGCGTAGGTTTAGATGACTTCAAATATCTCCCGCAGTATGACGCATACTATCTTTCCAAGGGCGATACGAATTACCGCTCTGTCACCTTTACCGGCGGTGTGCGGGAGGGCATTTATGTCCGCCTCTACTGGAAGGACTTCTATTACGGCGGCAGAACCGACGAATGCGTCACCCTGCTGGACCGGGGCAACGGCAATTACTGGTTCGTGTCCCACCTGCTGGTAGACGGGGAACCGGCCGACACCCTTGCCTATCCGAAGGGTGAGCCGGAGCTGACGGTCCCGCTGGACGACCTGACGCCCTACGAACCGCAGAAGATGTCCCTGACCCGCCATTCCGATGACTGTGCGGAGCGGGGAGCTGGCTTCATCATTGACAGTGATGATGGCAATGATACGCACTCCGTCCGGATCTACCGTTCCACTGACGGCAATGTCTACGCGGCGGTCATGCAGGCTGAAGCCGCCGGGCGGAACGGCATGGCGGAGTGGGAGGCCGACGTATTTTTCAACGTCCCGGCGCTGGACGGCTGGAATGATGTCAACGATGTTCGGCTGTTCTTCTTCCACGATCTGCTGGGTCACAGCGGCTTTACGGTGTCCTATTCGGACTATCTCACCGGCGGGCCGGGTCGGGGCGGCTACATCGACACCGTCACGGATTACTACTATCTGGACAACAGCGGTACTCCCTACCTGCTGGCCCATGCCAAGGGGGACGCCCAGCTCATCGACCTGAATGGGGACGGTGCGCTGGAGCTGTGTACTGCCTCCGGTGCTTCCGGACAGATCTTCTTCCTGCGGGACGGCCGGTATTACGAAGCTGACGTCAAGGCTCTTTTGCAGGATGCCTGGCCGGAAATGAACTACTGGGATCACGCCAGCTGGGATCTCAACTACCGCCGCCTGACCGTTTCCGGCTACGCCTATGAGCCGCGCACCTCTAACTTTACCCGCTATGTCTATTTCGACGGAAGCGCCCTCCAAATCTACACGCCGGAGCAGGCTGACACCGCCTCCTGACGCATTTGTTCATCCCCAGTTCATAATTTTTCGGCAGGGCTGTGCTATGCTGATCAAAATATCCGCCGCCCGCCTGAGTGCGGGCGGCGGCCCCGAAAGGAAGGATTCTCTACGAAACAGCTTCTCCGCCGCTTTGGCGTTCCTTTCACCATGCTGATTTTCTGTGCGCTGCTCTGCGTTTATATTTACCGCCTGCCGAAGGCTGTCCGGGAGCCGCTGCCGGTGCTGATGTATCACCATCTGGTAGAGGACGGGCAGGACTGCAATGACATGACGGTGACCCCCTCCAAGCTCCGCTCCGATTTAGAGACCATTTTAGCCCTTGGCTACACGCCGGTGCTGCCCCGGGAACTGGCAGCGGGCGGCCCGCTGCCGGAAAAGCCCATTCTCATCACCTTTGATGACGGCTACCGCAGCAACTATAAGCTCCTCTACCCCATTTTGCAGAAATACAACGTCAAGGCCTGCATTTCCATCATCGTCCTCATGCCGGACCTCCCGGCGGACAATTTCTGCTTCTGGTCGGAGCTTCAGGAGATGACGGACTCCGGGCTGGTGGAGATCGGCTCCCACAGCTATCGGCTCCACAATTTAGACGAGGATTCGGGCAATTATGACGCCCAGGGCGCCAACGGCGTGGAGCGCCGCGCAGGCGAGTCCGACGCGGATTTCAAGGCCCGGGTGCTGGATGACATTCAGCTCAGCCATGACCGCATTGTGGAAAAGCTGGGCGGCGTCACCTGCTTTGCCTATCCCTTCGGCTGCTCCGACCCGGACGCAAAGGCGCTGGTGGACGCGCTGTTTCCGGTATCGCTGATGACAACGCCCCGATGCGCCGACCTTGCGGACGGTCTTCATGACCTGCCCCGGTACACCGTCACCATGAAAACGGACCTTACAAAGCTCCTGAAATAAAAAGCATCGGCTGAAGCGCTCGCTTCAGCCGGTGCTTTTTCTATCGCAGTGTTGAAAGCCCCACGGTGCTTCAGCCCTCCTCGGCAATTTTGCGGCCCATGAGCACACCCATGACGGAGGCCATCATCAGTCCCCGGGTCCAGCCGGAGCTGTCACCCAGACAGTGAAGGCCCTGCAGACTGGTATTGAAATCCGTGTCCATCTTCACCCGGTTGGAATAGAACTTCAGCTCCGGGGAATACAGCAGCGTTTCGTAGGCCGCAAAGCCCGGCACCACATAGTCCATGGCCTGAATGAAGTTGATGATGTTGATCATGGCCCGGTAGGGCATGGCGGCGGTGATGTCGCCGGCCACGGCGTCCGGCAGGGTGGGCCGGATATTTGACTGGGCCAGCTCCTTCTGCCATGTCCGCTTCCCGTCCAGAATATCGCCGAAGCGCTGCACCAGAATTTGTCCGTTGGCCAGCATATTCGTCAGCTCGCCCACCTTCTGCGCATAGGCGATGGGCTGGTTGAAGGGCACAGAGAAATTGTGGGAGCAGAGAATAGAGAGGTTCGTGTTGTCGCTCTTTTTCTCCTTGTAGGAGTGTCCGTTCACCACGGCCAGATTGTTATCGTAATTCTCCTGACTGACAAAGCCGCCGGGGTTCTGGCAGAACGTGCGAACCTTGTTCTTAAAGGGCCGGGGATAGCCCACCAGCTTAGATTCGTAGAGCACCCGGTTCACGGTCTCCATGACCTCGTTGCGGACCTCCACACGGACGCCGATGTCCACAGTACCGGGTGCGTGGGCGATGTTGTGCTCCGCGCAGAGCTTTTCCAGCCAGTCCGCGCCCCGGCGGCCGGTGGCCACCACGGTGTGCTTGGCGTAAATTTCCAGATCGACCTTGCCGTTGGACACGGAAACGCCCCGGCAGACGTCCTGCTCCAAAATCAGGTTGCTGCACTCATAGCCGAAGTACATCTCCACGCCATGCTCCTGTAAGTACTTCTCGATGGCGTAGTAGATACCCTGCGCCTTTTCCGTACCCATGTGGCGGATAGGGCAGTCCACCAGCTTCAGTCCCGCCTGAATGGCGTGCTTGCGGATCTCCTTGCGCTCCTCCTCGTTTCCGAGGCCCTCGATGTGCGCGTCCGCACCGAAATCCAGATAGATCTGGTCTGCATAGTTGATGGTCTCCTGGGCCAGTTCCGGCGTGATGAGAGTCGGCAGGTCGCCGCCCACCTCGTAGCTCAGGGACAGCTTGCCGTCGGAAAACGCACCGGCACCGGAAAAGCCGGTGGTGATGTGGCAGTACGGCTTGCAGTTCACGCACTTTTTCGTCTTGTCCTTGGGGCAGTGGCGGTTCTCCACCGCCTGCCCCTTTTCCACCATGATGATCTTCTGATGGCTTCCCTTTTTAATCATTTCAAGGGCGGTAAAAATACCGGCAGGGCCGGCGCCGATGATGACAACATCTGCGTTCATAGCGTTTCCCCTTCTCTTTCCGAATTTATTTTGCCGACAGCTCCACCTGATGCCGCACCAGTGTCATGGGGGGCACATGGCAGGGCAGCTTGAGCTTCAAAAGCATCTGCGGGTTCCGGGGCTCCTCCACCACCGTGCCACTCTCGTCCCGCATTTCCGGAACGGTCACGGAAAACGGCCGCAGATCGGGGCCTACCAGCTCCACGGTGTCCCCGGTGCGGAATTTGTTCCGCAAAGAGATCACGGCGTTGCCCGCCGCGTCACACTCCGTTACCAGCGCCACCACCTGCCACTCCCGGATGTAGCGGGAGTTTTCATAATACTGGCCGGGGTAGCCGTAGTAAAAGCCGGTGGCGTAGGGCCGGTGGCTGACGTGCTCCACCTCATCCCGCCACACCGGGTCGATGGGACGGCCCGCGGCGGCATCGTCCAGACAGTGCCGGTATGCGCCGGTGACGATGGCGGCATAATAGGCGGATTTGGCCCGTCCCTCGATCTTCAGACTGGAAAGGCCCACGTCCAGCAGATCGTCCAGATGGTCGATCATGCACATATCCCGGGAATTTAAGATGTAACTGCCCTTTTCATCCTCCTCAATGGGGAAATATTCGCCGGGGCGCTTTTCCTCCATCAAGGCATAGTGATAGCGGCAGGGCTGGGCACAGGCGCCGCGGCTGGCGTCCCGGCCCGTCATGTAGTTAGAGAGCAGGCACCGCCCGGAATAGCTGACACACATGGCGCCGTGTACGAAGGCTTCGATCTCCAGCTCTGGGGGTGTCTTTTCCCGGATGGTGCGAATCTCCTCCAAACTCAGCTCCCGAGCCAAAATCACCCGGGAGGCACCCAAATCATACCAGGCGTTGGCGGTCACGAAATTAGAAATGCTGGCCTGTGTGGAAATGTGCCGCTGGCAGTGGGGCGCATATTTTCCCGCCAGCGTGAAAGCACCCAAATCCGCCACAATCAGTGCGTCCACCCCGGCGTCATCCAGCCGTTCCAGATGCTCCGGCAGGCGGACGATCTCGTTCCCCCGGGGCATGGTGTTGATGGTGCAGTGGACCCGGACGCCATGGCCGTGGGCATAGGCCACGGCCTCCTTCAGCTCCTCCGGGGAAAAGTTTCCGGCAAAGGCCCGCATTCCGAAATCCGTACCGGCCAGATAGACAGCGTCCGCGCCGTAGAGCACGGCCATTTTCAGCCGCTCCATATCCCCTGCCGGAGCCAGCAGCTCCGGCAGCTTTCTTTTTTTATCCGGCATACTCACTGCTCCCCACAAAGGCGTTGTGTTCTGCCAGCGTGGCAGAGAAGTGATGCTTTCCGTCCTTCCCCAGCGCATAGTAGTAATAGGCGGTGTCATTGGGGTTCATGGCCGCGCTCAGCGCCGTGCTGCCGGGGTTTGCAATGGGCGTGGGCGGCAGGCCCTTGTGGATATACAGGTTATAAGGCGTGTCCACCGCTTTGTCCGCGTTGGTAATGGTGCCGGTGTGGTCCGGCAGGCCGTACAGCAGCGCCGCGTCGATCTGCAATAGTCCCGCCGTTTCGCCGGGCTTTTGCAGACGGTTATAGATAACGGAGGCAATATCGGCCTGATCGCTGCCATCCGTCTCTTTTTCGATGAGAGACGCGATGATGACAACCTGTTTCATGCTGTAGCCCATGGCCTTGGCCTTGGACTCGCTGTAAGCGTCCTCATCGATATGCTCGGCAAAGGTGTCAATGAGCTTCCCCAGTGCGCTCTTGGCGTTGTGGTTCTTATAGAACTCATAGGTATCCGGGAACAGGTAGCCCTCCAGACGGGAAATGTCCTCGGATTTATTGTCGATGAAGCTGTAGTCATACGTGGCCGTTTTCGCGGCCTCTAACAGATTTTCCCCGGTGTTCACGCCCTTTTCCGCCAAAAGCCGGATGGTCTGCATCACCGTGTAGCCCTCCGGAATGGTGACGGTAACGGTCTCCGCCGTCATGTTGCCGGAGGCGTTGTGCATCCCGAGAATCAGCGCCCGGTAGTCCATTTCCGTGTTCAGCTCATACGTGCCGATGCCAATTTTCTTATCGGCGTGAGCAAGGCCCGCAAAGAGCTTGAAGAACCATTTGTACTTGATCAGCCCCGCGTCCTGCAGCTTATCCGCCACCGTTGCCACGGTGTCATCCGCCGTTACCTCGATCGTGGCGGTGGTCAGCGCGCCCCGGTTAAAGGCGCACAGGTCGGAGCCGAGCATCCAGCCCACGCCTGCCAGCAGCGCGGAGAGCACCAGCACGCATACAAGATATCCGCCCACAGCCAGCACGGGATTGCGCCGCCGACGGCGACGATGGCGGTACATCTGTGAATGGTTCTCCTCTCTGTGGGCCGCAGCCTCCCGGACCTGCCGGGTATCCCAACTGGCGGTTTCGTCTTTTCGATAGTCGGACATGAGTTCCTCCTTGCGCGGCCGCCATTGCAAAGCGGCCAAAATTTCAAAAATCAGCTCTTTTTTCGGCGGTCAGGCCCGGTTCTGCGCCTGCGCCGCATAGAATAGTCTAAAACCGAGAGCGAGGTGGTAGCATCGTGTGCTGCAATGACAACAGCAATTCCTGTCTCTGGCTCATCCTCATCGTCATTTTGCTTTTAGTCTGCTGCGGAAACGGCAGCGGCTGCGGCAACAACTGCAGCTGCGGCAATTCCTGTTGCTGACGCTCCGGCGGGCACCTCCCGCCGCCATGGACAGGCCCTACAGCAGGGCCCGCACTCGCCGGTATGCCTCATTATGGATGTCCTCCGGCGTCCGGGGCGCGCCGTTTTCGGCGCAGTCGATGACCTGCCAGCCGCAGCGGCGCACAATGGCCCGGGCATTCTCCCGGCACGCCTTCAGATACGCCTCATCCTGCTCATGAATATCGGCATGTGTCCCGGCAGCCTGCTCCCGCTGCCGCAGCATTTTCTCCGTGATTTCCGTTGGCATATCCAGATACAGCACCAGATCCGGCTCTGGCAGTCCCAGCAGCCGGTATTCCAAATCGAACAGCCAGTCCAAAAATGCCTCCCGCTCCCCCTCCGGCAGCTTGGACGCCTGATGCACCGCGTTGGAGGTGGTATAGCGGTCCGCGATCACCAGCCCGCCGCTTTCGTAAAATGCGCCCCAGTCCTGCTTATAGGAGGCATAGCGGTCCATGGAAAACATCAGTGACGCCGCATAAGCGTTCACATCGCCGGGATGGCGGCCCAGCTTCCCGTCCAGATACTCCTGCACCATAGCGGCAGAGGGCTTTCCGTACCGGGGAAAGTCGATATTTTTATAGGCAACGCCCTCACGCGTTAGCCGCTCGCACAGCAGCCGGGACTGCGTGGCCTTGCCGGAACCGTCCGTCCCCTCGAATACGATGAGCTTCCCTTTCATTTTCTGCTCCTTTTCTCCTGCCGCACATGGACGAGGAACAGCGGCAGGCGCAGCATCCGTCCGAGGCGCTTGGGCTCCTTACACAGCCGGTAGAACCACTCCAACCCATGATCGGACCAGAACTTCGGCGCCCGCTCCACGGTGCCGGCGAAGACGTCCATGCTTCCGCCGAGGCCGCACAGCAGCCGCGCCCCGGTGGCGGAGCCGTTCTTTTCCATCCACAGCTCCTGCTTCGGCGCGCCAAGACACACGAACACGCAGTCCGCGCCGCTTTCCCGAATTGCTTCGACAACAGGCGCATCCTCTTTAAAGTATCCATCATGGGTCCCGGCAATTTTCAGTCCGGGATATTGGGCCTTCAGACGCGCTGCCGCCTGCTCCGCCACGCCGGGCTTTGCTCCCAGCAGATAAAGGGATTTCCCCCGCTCCGCCATTTTACCCATGAGGCCCATGGCAAATTCAATGCCGGGGGTCTTTTCCTTCAGGGGCGTTCCCAGCATGGCCGCGCCCTTGATGACGCCGATTCCGTCCGGCAGCACCAGCGCCGCGCCGTTGACCGCCCGCATGGCCTCCGGGTTTTCCCGGCAGACCTCCACGATCTCCGGGTTGGGCGTCACCACATAGTGACAGCCCGCCTCGTCCAGCAGCGCCGCGCCCCGGTCAATGGCCTCCCGCAGCGTCAAATTATCAAAGCCAACGCCCAATACGTTGATTCGCATACGCTCCACCTTTCATGCCGTCCATTGACAGGTGTCTATGCACCTGTCAACAGATGATACCGCACTCCCGAATGGCAGCCAGTACCATAGTAATACAGGATAAAGTATACCACACCGCCCCACCGTTTTTCAAGAGGGCAGCCCCCTCTCCGCGCAGAAAAACAGCGAAGCCCTTCGGCTTCGCTGTCTAAATGGTCCTTTGCGGTCACACCGCCGCCTTTTTCTTTTCCGGGAGCTGGGCCAGCACCACTGCCGCCAGCATTACCGCACAGCCGAAATACTCCCGGCCGCTGAGGCGGTCCCCCAAAATCACGGCGCCGGAGATGGCGGCAAACACGGATTCAAGGCTCAGCAGCAGCGAGATGACCGCGGGGTCGGAATCCTTCTGCGCCATGATCTGAAGCGTGTAGGCAACGCCGCTGGACAAAATTCCCACATACAAAATCTGCCCCATGGCACCCTGAATCCCCGCCCATGTGGGCGTCTCAAAGAGCAGCGTCCCTGCCAGCGAAAAAATGGTCACGAAAAAAAACTGGGCGCAGGAGAGCTCCACTCCGTCCACATATTTTGCAAAGTGATCCACAAAGAGAATCTGTCCCGTGAACACAAAGGCGCACAGCAGCACGCAGAGATCGCCGGAGGAAATGGTAAAGCTCTCCGTAACGCACAGGCAGTACAAGCCCACCACCGCCAGCGCCACGCTGAGCCAGATGGTGCGGGGCACCCGCTTTTTCATAAAAAGGCCGGCAATGGGTATCAGCACAATGTAAAGCGTTGTAATAAAGCTCGCCTTGCCGGAGGTAGTGGTCTCCAAGCCCTTTTGCTGAAGATAGGTGGCAAGGCCCATGGCAACGCCGCAGCAAAGGCCTCCCAGCAGCAGGTCCTTTTTCGACCGGGTGGTGCTGACGGGCTTGCCCTGCCGCCTGCGGACTGCCTGCAGAACCACGCACAGCACCAGCAAAAAAACAAAGGCAATGACCGCCCGGGACGCGTTGAACGCAAAGGAGGGCACGGCCCCAGCCGCCATGCTCTGCGCCACAAAGGCCGTTCCCCAGATCAGCGCCGCCAAAACGGCGTAGGAGGACTGCCGCAGGGAATTGTGCTTCATAAAACTTGCTCCCCTTCAAAAGATATGATAGAATGAAAAAATAATTTCATTGTTCGATTATAGTAAAAATCGGCCCGCTCCACAAGGGGGCTGTCCTCACTTTTCTGCGGACTGCAAAAGCCGCCGGGGATTTTCCGCCGCTTTTGTGGATTTTTACAACATTTTTGCCGCTTTTTATCGGGAGGTGCGCTATGGCAAAGCTGACCCGCGATTTTTTTGACCGGGACACTCTGACGGTGGCCCCTGCTCTGCTGGGAAAATATCTGGTGCGAAGCTATGGCGGCACGTTGCTGGCGGGCCGCATCACGGAGACGGAGGCGTACATCGGTCGGTGCGACAAGGCGTGCCACGCCTACAATTACCGCCGCACCGCCCGGACGGAAACGCTGTTTATGGCCCCCGGCCACGCCTATATCTATTTCATCTACGGGATGTACCACTGCCTGAACTTCGTCACGGAGCCGGAGGGCGAGCCTGCCGCCGTTTTGCTGCGGGCGCTGGAGGGCGCGGCAGGGGTTGACGTCATGCGGCGTCTGCGCTATGGGGACGCCCCCATGAACGCTTACCGCCGGAAAAACTTCCTCAACGGCCCCGGCAAGGTCTGCAAAGCGCTGGACCTCACCACGGCGCAGAACCGGCTGGACCTGACGGGGGACACGCTGTTCCTCTGCGATTCCCTTGCAGACATCGGCCTTGCGGAGCCGCCCCACGAACCGGAGCAGCTTTGCACCGGGCCGCGTATCGGTGTGGACTACGCGGAGGAGGCAAAGGACTTCCCGTGGCGGTTCTGGCTTGAAAAGGAGCAATGATATGTATTTATTCGATATGGACGGTACGCTGATCGACTCCAACGGTGTATGGAAGGACGTGGACCGGGAATTTTTAGCCCGCCGGGGTCTGCCCTATACCCGCGCCTACTATGAGGGCGTGGCCCATACCATTTTCCCCCTTGCCGCCAAGTTCACCAAGGAATTCTGCCATCTCCCGGAAAGTGAGGAGGCCATCATGGCGGAGTGGATGGAGCTTGCCAAGGACGCCTACGCCCATGTGACGGTAAAGCCCGGTGTTCGGGCATTTTTGAAGCAGTGCCGCATGGAAAACCGCCGGATGGCGCTGGTGACCTCCAGTGTGCCGGTGCACTGCCGCACCGCCATGGAAAAGCTGGGGCTGATGAAATATTTCGAGTCCGTCACCTTCGCGCAGGAGCTTGGCCTCGAAAAAAAGGACAAGCAGCTCTGGCTCACCGTGGCCCGGCAGCTTGGTGTGGAGCCGGAGAGCTGCACGCTGTTTGATGACAGCCTTGCCGCCTGCCGGGGCGCCCGCAGCGCAAAAATGCGGGTGGTGGGCGTTTACGATGACTTTTTCGCCGGAGACGAAAAGGAAATGCGCGCCTTCTGTGATGTCTATATCACCGGCTTTGAAGAGCTCCTGTGGAGGCCGGGGGCTCGTACCGTATAAAAGTACACAAAAAATCGCGGCACCGGAGATTTCCGGCGCCGCGATTTTTGTTGCTCCCGTTTTTCAGCCAAGCTCCTTCGTGCGCTTGCAGGCCGCCTCCACGGCGGCGATGCAGGCCCCCCGGAAACCACGGTCCTCCAGCGCCGCCACACCGGCAATGGTGCTGCCGCCGGGGCTGCACACCTCGTCCTTCAAAAGCTCCGGGTGCTTGCCGGACTGGAGCACCAGCGCCGCGCTGCCGCGAAGCATCTGCGCGGCGTAGCGGATAGCCTTGCTCCGGGGCAGGCCGCACTTCACGCCTCCGTCCGCCAGCGCCTCGATAAAGAGATACGCATAGGCCGGCCCGCAGCCGGACACGGCGCTGGCCGCATCAATGAGGTGCTCCGGCAGCTCGTCCAGCACGCCCGCCGCGCGCATCAGTCCCCGGAAGGCATCCAGCTCCTCCCCGCTTACGCGGTCATTGGCGGCGTAGAGAATCAGTCCCTCCTCCACGGTACAGGGGGTGTTGGGCATGATGCGGATGATTTTCTTGTCCGCACCCAGAAGGTCCGCCAGCCTTTCCAGCGTGACCCCCGCCAGCATGGAGACAAGCACCGCCTCTGAGGACGCCACCGCCTCTGTCAGCCCCGCCAAAACGCCGCTCACCGCCTGCGGCTTTACGCCGAGGAAAACGAACCGGCTGTTTGCCAGAATGTTTTCCGCCGTTTCCGGGCAGCAGTCCAGCCGAGCCGCCGTGCTTGCAGTGTGCTCCGGAGTGGAACAGGTCACGGCGACCCGCGCTCCGCCCACCTGCTTAACAGCGGCCACCGCCAGTGCGCCGCCCATATTGCCTGCGCCGATAAAACCGGCCTCATAGCTTGCCATGTTGCTCTCTCCTTATCTGATCTGTCCGCTGCCGCGGATAATATACTTATAGGTACTCAGCTCATCCAGCCCCATAGGGCCCCGGGCGTGGAGCTTCTGTGTGGAAATCCCCATCTCGCAGCCGAGACCGAACTCCCCTCCGTCCGTAAAGCGGGTGGAGGCGTTGACATATACCGCCGCACTGTCCGTCCCGTTGACAAAGCGTTCCGCTTTTTCCTCGTTTTCCGTAATGATGGCCTCGCTGTGGTGGGTGGAGTGCTTCAGGATGTGGGCCACCGCCTCGTCCACGCTGTCCACTACCTTCACCGCTAAAATGTAGTCCAGAAATTCCGTGTCGAAATCCATGGGGCCTGCCGGTGTTCCGGGAATGATGGCCGCCGCCCGTTCATCCAGCCGCAGCTCCACCGGCGCAGGGCTTGACACCTGTCCGGACACCTGTATACATTCTGTCAGAGCCGCGTGCAGCATCGGCAAAAACCGTTCCGCCACGGCACTGTGCACCAGACACACCTCCTCAGCGTTGCACACGGAGGGGCGGCTGGTCTTGGCATTGACAATGATCTTTAAGGCCATGTCCAAATCGGCGTATTCGTCCACATATACATGGCAGATACCGGTACCAGTCTGGATGCAGGGCACCGTGGCGTGCTCCACGCAGGCCCGAATCAGCCCCGCGCCGCCCCGGGGAATCAGCAGATCCACCAGACCGTCCGCTGTCATGAGGACGTTGGCACTTTCATGGCTGGTGTCCTCCAAAATATTCACGATATCCGGGTTCGCACCAGCCTGCCGGATGCCCCGCTTCAGGGCCGCCACAATGGCCGTGGAGGTTCGGATGGCCTCCCGCCCACTGCGGAGCACGCAGACATTGCCACTTTTGACGCACAGCGCCGCCGCATCGGAGGTCACGTTGGGGCGGCTCTCGTAAATAATGGCCACCAGCCCCAGCGGCACCTGCTTTTTGTAAATGGTCATGCCGTTGGCATGGTGAAATTCCGACAGGATGCGCCCCACATGGTCCGGCAGCGCGGCTGCCGCCCGGATGCCCGCCGCCATGGCGGCAATGCGGCCCTCGTCCAGCCGCAGACGGTCCAGCATCACATCGGAAATATGTCCCCGGGCGTCCGCCATGTCCGCCCGATTCTGCTCTAAGATCGCAGCGCTGTCCGCCTCAAGGCACGCCGCCATTTCGGTGAGGATTCGGTTCCGGGCGTCTGTGTCCGTATCCCGGAGGCTTCCCCACGCCGCCTTTGTTTTTTCAATCAGCTCCAGCGTTGTCATGTATTTGCCCTCCCTGTCAAAAAGCGGGTGCCTACCGGCTTACCCGCCGCAATATCGTACAGCAGCTCCGGGGCCTGCCCGTTGGCGATGACCATTTCACAGCCCGCCGCCGTGGCAATCTGCGCCGCGTGGAGCTTGGTGGCCATGCCGCCGGTCCCCAGCGCGGAGCCGGCCCCGCCGCCAAGGCGCAGAATATCCTCCGTCAGCTCCGGCACCACGGAAATGAGCTTGGCGTCCGGGTTTTTATGGGGGTCGCTGTCATACAGTCCGTCAATGTCCGACAGCAGAATCAGCAGCTCCGCCCGGACAGTGGCCGCCACCGTGGCGGAGAGGGTATCGTTGTCCCCGATGACGATTTCATCCGTGGAGATGGTATCGTTTTCATTGATGACCGGCAGCGCCCCCAAATCCAGCAGCCGTTCCAGTGTATTATGGAAATTTTCCTTGCGGACACCGCCCTCGGCGATGTCCGGCGCGGTGATGAGCAACTGGGCCACCGTATGATTGTATTCGGTGAACAGCTTGTCATAGAAATACATCAGCTCGCACTGGCCGATGGCAGCCGCCGCCTGCTTCGTAGGCATATCCGCCGGACGCCCCGGCAGGTTCAGCTTGCCGACGCCCATGGCAATAGCGCCGGAGGAAACTAAAATCACCTCATGGCCCGCGTTTTTCAGATCGCTTAAAACCTTGCACAGCCGCTCCATCCGCTGAATGTTCTGCCGCCCCGTGGGGTGGGCCAGCGTGGAGGTGCCGACCTTGACTACGATTCGCATTGCATTTTCCTCTTTTCGTATTTGGCGCGGCTCAGTGTCCGCCGCCGCGCAGCATCTCCAGCGCGTGGCCCAGCGTGTCCAGCACCGCCGCTAAATTTTCCCTTGCTGCCTTTTCCGACCCCGGCAGATTGATGATGAGGCAGCTCCCCCGCGTCCCCGCCGCGGCCCGGGACAGCATGGCCCGGGGCGTGATGGCAAGGCTTGCATACAGCATGGTCTGCGGGATGGCCGGAATTTCCCGGTGCACCACCGCCCGGGTGGCCTCCGGGGTCACATCCCGGGGCGAAAGGCCGGTGCCGCCGGTGGTAAGCACCAAATCGCATCCCAGCTCATCGGCGCAGCGGCACAGCTCCCGGCTGATGGTCAGCTTATCGTCCGGCACAACAGCCGTGTGGAGAACCCGATACCCGGCCCTCTCCAGCATGGCCCGCACCGCAGGGCCGCTGGTGTCCGTCCGTGTCCCGGCGCTGCACCCGTCGCTGACGGTGATAACTGCCGCCTGATATTCCATTCCGGCACCTCCCTTTTTGATTTGGTTTGATTTTATACCCCGGACATTCATCCGTCAAGGGCAGAAAAATCCCCCGGACGCCAAAAGCGCCGGGGGATTTGATTGCTTTTTCTGGAATTATGCCATGGCCTTGGCAGATTCCTCCAGCTTGGCAATGAGCTCCTTGTACTTAGTGACCTTCTCCCGCTCCGCGTTTACCACGTTTTCGGGGGCGTGGGCCACAAACTTCTCGTTGGAGAGCTTGCCCTCGGTGATACGCAGGCCGTTTTTCGCCTTTTCAAGCTCCTTGGCAATGCGCTCCCGCTCCGCCGCAAGGTCCACCAGCTCACTGAGGGGCAGATAGGCCGTGGCATCGTGTGTGACGATGCTGACAAGGCCGGTGACATCCGCCGGCGCGGTCTCCGGGAAGGTGACGTTGCTGGCGTAGGCCAGACGCTGGATGAAGTGCAGGCCCTGCCGGTACGCCTCCGGCTGGCCGGTGACGATTCGCAGCTCCGCCTTCTTGGAGGGGGGCACGTTCATCTCGGCCCGACGGGCGCGAATAGCCCGGATCAGGTCCATGACGGCCTCCATGGCGTTTTCCTCTGCCGGGAAATTCAGCGCCTCGGTATACTCCGGCCACTGGGCCATCATCAGAATGTCAGAGGCACCGTCACACTTGGGAAGCGCCTGATAGATCTCCTCCGTGATGAAGGGCATGAAGGGGTGCAGCAGCTTCAAAAGCGTCACCAGCACATAGCACAGCACATTCTGCGCTGTGAGCTTGGCGGCCTCGTCCGTGCCGTTCAGGCGGGTCTTGGTCAGCTCGATATACCAGTCGCAGTAGGTGTCCCAGATGAAGTCATAGACCTTGGCGGAGGCCACGCCGATCTCGTAGCTGTCCAGATTTTCGGTGACCTCCTTCACAAGCCGGTTCAGCTTGCTGAGCACCCACTTGTCCTCCCGCTCCAGCTTGTCGGCATCGGGCAGGGCGTAATGGTCGATGGTCAGGTTCATCATCACGAAGCGGCTGGCGTTCCAGATCTTATTGGCAAAGTTCCGCATGGCCTCGCACTTTTCAGTGTAGAACCGGGTATCGTTGCCGGGGGAGTTGCCGGTGATGAGGTTGAATCGCAGAGCGTCCGCGCCGTATTTCTCCGCCATTTCCAGGGGGTCGATGCCGTTGCCGAGGGACTTGGACATCTTGCGGCCCTTATCATCCCGGACAAGGCCGTGAATCAAAACGGTGTGGAAGGGAATTTTCTTCATCTGCTCGCAGCCGGAGAAGATCATCCGGGCCACCCAGAAGAAAATGATGTCGTAGCCGGTGACCATGACGGAGGTGGGGTACCAGTAGTTCAGGTCGGCGGTCTGCTCCGGCCAGCCCAGCGTAGAGAAAGGCCATAGGGCGGAGGAGAACCACGTATCCAGCACATCCTCCTCACGGGTCAGATGGGTGCTGCCGCACTTTTCACAGACCGTGGGGTCCTCCCGCTTCACGTTGATGTGGCCGCAGTCATCGCAGGTCCACGCGGGAATCTGGTGGCCCCACCAGAGCTGGCGGGAAATGCACCAGTCATGGCAGTTTTCCATCCAGTTGGTGTAGGTCTTGGAGAAGCGCTCGGGGACGAACTTCACCTCGCCCTCGTTCACCACCCGCAGGGCCTCCTTGGCCAAAGGCTCCATCTTCACGAACCACTGGGCGGAGATCAGAGGCTCCACATCGTTATGGCAGCGGTAGCAGGTGCCCACGTTGTGGTTGTAAGGCTCTACCTTCACCAGATAGCCCTGCTCCTCCAGATCCTTCACGATGGCCTTGCGGCACTCGTAACGGTCCATACCATTGTAGGGGCCGCCGTTTTCGTTGATTCTACCATCGTCGGCAATGACCCGGATGACCTCCAGATTGTGCCGCAGGCCCACCTCAAAGTCATTGGGGTCATGGGCAGGGGTCATCTTCACGGCGCCGGTGCCAAAGCCGATCTCGCAGTATTCATCGCCCACAATGGGAATCTCCCGGTTCATGATGGGCAGAATGCACTTTTTGCCGATGAGGTGCTTGAACTTCTCGTCATTGGGGTTCACAGCCACGCCGGTATCGCCCATCATGGTCTCGGGACGGGTAGTAGCCACCACAATGTCGCCGGAGCCGTCTGCCAAAGGATAGCGGATATACCACAGGTGGCCGGGCTTGTCCACATACTCCACCTCGGCGTCAGAGAGAGCCGTGACGCAATGGGGGCACCAGTTGATGATGCGGCTGCCCTTATAGATGAGACCCTTGTCATAGAGCTCGCAGAACGTCTCCCGCACGGCCTTGGAGCAGCCCTCGTCCATAGTAAAGCGGGCGCGGCTCCAGTCGCAGGATACGCCCATCTTCTTCTGCTGCTGGACGATACGGTTGCCGTATTCCTCTTTCCACTTCCAGACCCGCTCTAAAAACTTCTCCCGGCCCAGATCATAGCGGGTCTTGCCCTCCTTGACCCGGAGCTCCTCCTCCACCTTGATCTGGGTGGCGATGCCGGCATGGTCGGTGCCGGGGAGCCACAGCGCGGCGTAGCCCTGCATCCGCTTGAAGCGGGTCAGGATATCCTGTAAGGTGCAGTCCAGCGCGTGACCCATGTGAAGCTGGCCGGTGACGTTGGGGGGCGGCATGACGATGGAGAAAGGCTTCTTCTCCGAGTCCTCCACGCCCTTGAAGCAGTCATGGTCCTCCCACATCTGATAAATGCGGGACTCCACCTGCTGGGGCTCATACACCTTCGGCAGTTCTTTGTTCATGTTGATTCTCCTTTATTTCACGGTATTTCCGACTTTCAAATAAAAAAGCCCTGAGCCAAAAAGGCTCAGGGCGAACAAACAGTCCGTGGTACCACCTGAATTTCACGCATTTCCGCGTGACACTCGACCTTTTAACGGGATGTCTCCGTCCGGGCTTACTCTCCTGTTCGGTCCGGCCGCTCCGCGGCGACTTCACTGCCGGTTCAGGGGGGCTTGCACCCAACCGCCCTCTCTCTTGACTGTCCCTGGCCGCTACTGCTCCGCATCCTTGCGTTTGATTGTCGGCATTATACCACCGAACCAGGGCAAAGTCAATATCAAGGCTCAGGACAGCCGCAGAATTTCCTTCTTCAGCCGCTGGATAATGCGCTTTTCCAGCCGGGAAATGTAGCTCTGGGAAATTCCCATCTGGTCGGCCACCTCCTTCTGCGTCTGCTCCCGCCGCCCGCCGAGGCCGAAGCGCAGCGTGATGATCTCCCGCTCCCGGGGAGTGAGGGTGTCCAGCGCCGCCGCCAGCAGGCTCAGATCCACATCGTCCTCAATGGGACGCATCACGGTGTCCGCCTCCGTCCCCAGCACATCGGAGAGCAGCAGCTCGTTTCCGTCATAGTCCGTGTTCAGCGGCTCGTCAAAGGAGACCTCCGCCCTGCGGCCCGCGTTCTTCCGAAGATACATCAGAATTTCATTTTCAATGCACCGGGAGGCGTAGGTAGCCAGCTTGATATTCTTATCCGTGCGGTAGGTACCTACCGCCTTGATGAGCCCGATGGTACCGATGGAAATGAGGTCCTCGATATTCACGCCGGTATTTTCAAACCGGCGGGCGATGTACACCACCAGCCGCAGATTATGTTCAATGACCTCCTGCCGGGCGTCCTCGTCGCTCAGCCGCGCCAGCAGCTCCGCCTCCCGCTCCCGGGTCAGGGGCGGGGGCAGCGTATCGCTGCCGCCGATATAGTGGACGTCCTGTTTCGGCAGCAGACCCAGACGGTCCAGCAGTCTCCGAAGCCACATGAGCATGGCGTTTTCTCCCTTCTCCACCCCATAGGGCGGTATATCCGTCCCCCAGCTCCGCGTCCGTCAGGGCGATTCGCACGCCGGGGCGGCGCTGTCCGTCAATGTCCGCCCAGTCGCACTGCACGGTGAGCAGCAGGCCCCCGCCCGCCGCTGTCCGCACCGGCAGAAGCTGCGGGCAAAGCGCCGGTTCCAGCCGCCGCAGCAGCGGCAGCGCCTCTGCTGCCGGGAGCCTCTCCAGCTCTCTTGGAAGCTGGGGAAGGCAGCGCCGCTCCACCGTCAGAATCGGGGTGCCGGTGCTGTCCCGCAGGCCGCTGCCGGTATCCCGCAGCGCCGTGAAGGACGCGGTCTTTCCCAAAAGCATCACCGTGACCGCCAGCCGTTCACCCCGGAGGCCGTGGGACGCCGCCGCCCGGAACAGTACCGTCAGCACAAGGTACACCCCCGCCGCCGACACCAGCAGCGTTCTGCTGTCCACATTCGTATAGAACACACCCCGGGCATTGGGGATGTTCTGTCCTGCCAGCAGTCCCAGCGCCAGAACGCTTCCCGCCAGCGCGCAGGCGATGGCGAAGGTCAACAGTGTCAGCCGCCAGAAATGCCGCTCCCCGCCGAAGGCCGCCAGCGCCAGCAGCACCCCCGCCGCCGCCTTCACCGGCGCGGCGGTCAAAAACGCGCCTCCCGGTAAAAATACGGCGGCGGCATATGCGCCGCCTAAAAGCCCGCAGAGAATGTACCGCCCCCGCCGGAGCGTCAGCCCTGCCAGCCGGGCGGCAGAGAGGACCAGCAGATAGTCAAGCAGCGCGTTGAACAAAAATACGCTGTCCAAATACACCACCGTCATGCCGCTCCCCCCTCTCTCATGGTCATTATAGCCCGCCTCCGCCGGGAAATACGTCGCAAAAGGAAACGGCGGACAGCAAAAGCTGTCCGCCGTGAGACTGTCGATAAAGTGGTAAATCCTCCGCAACGGTAAGGAAGGGTGTGCGCGGGAAACCCAAGAAGGGTGTCCT
>ERZ856578.942-NODE-942-length-58378-cov-4.111988_pt1 | contig 58378 bp, 56 predicted proteins | sample MGYA00514384_ERZ856578 | MGnify/ENA primary metagenome ERZ856578 (study PRJEB29103, sample SAMN06111958) | human gut metagenome | biome: human gut; feature: ankylosing spondylitis patient; material: healthy_person | host: Homo sapiens | place: China:Hangzhou...
CTGCTTAAGAATATGAACGATCACACACATTTCAAACAGGTTATTGACTATTTCAGACAATATGCCTCCGAGCAGAAGTCCGGTAGGAATTATTTTAACTGCGTTATGGACTATTTATGATATAGCGGGACCAGCATATAGAGTTATTATTCCTTGTACTATTCTCATTGCAGCATATAGAAAAATGGATAGTAGTAACTATTAGATATTTGTTTTATAGCTAAAAAAGGATAGAAGATGACTAAAAAAAAGATATATAAAAGAAAGTCTATTAAAAAAAATACTTCTAATAATGTTGAGAATAGTAAAATACCAGGGGTGATATTTGGAAATGTAAGTAATGCTTCTACGCTTTATGGGGAAGTGAAATTTAATGCATCTCGTGGCCATGGTTTTGCTGCCGAGCGGGCTAATCATCAGTATGATGTGATTTCTGGTAAGAATGCAAAAATTGTAGGTGATGATAATTTAAAAAATGGTGCGGATCGGGTAGTCGATAATCAATATATACAAACTAAGTATTGTAGTAGCGCATCGAAAAGTATAGCTGAGTGTTTTGAGAATAAGACGTTTAGATACTTTGATGCAGACGGAAAACCAATGCAAATAGAAGTTCCTTCCGATCAGTATGAGAGTGCAGTACAAGCAATGCAAGATCGAATTAAAAATGGACAAGTACCAGGTGTAACTGATCCAAAAGAGGCAGCAAATATAGTTCGGAAAGGTCACTATACATATGAACAAGCTAAAAATATAGCGAAAGCAGGTACGGTAGATTCATTAAAATATGATGCTATTAATGGTAGTATTATAGCAGTACAAACACTTTGTATCACGTCTGCAATCACTTTTGCGGTATCCATTTGGGATGGAAAAGATGTTGATGAAGCTTTAGAACAAGCTTTGCTTAGTGGGTTAGATGTTGGGGCAAAGAGTTTTGTTACTGCTGTATTAGCAGGTCAAATTGTAAAGGCAGGAGGATATTCTTTAGCTTATGGGATGTCCCAGAGTATAATTGATTTTATTGGGCCAAAAGCATCGGCACATTTAGTAAATGCTTTTAGAAGTGGAAGTAATATTTATGGGGCTGCTGCAATGAAGAGTGCACAAAAAATGTTGGGTAATAATATTGTTACTGGCGTTGCTTCAGTTGTTGTTCTTTCTAGTGTAGATGTTGTAAATATTTTCCGTGGGCGTATCTCGGGGGCTCAATTAGTAAAAAATCTTGTGAATACTAGTGCATCTGTTGCCGGTGGTGTTGCTGGATGGGGTGGTGGTGCAGCAGCAGGAGCGGCTATTGGGTCTGTAGTGCCTGGAGTTGGGACTGCAATAGGTAGTTTAGTTGGTGGTTTATTGGGGTCTTTTGTTGGTGGCAGTACAGCTAATAAAGTTAGCTCTAGCATAACGGATATTATAATAGAAGATGATGCTAAAGAAATGATAGCAATTATTGAGAATGTATTTAAAGATTTAGCAACTGATTATTTATTAAATGAAGAGGAATGTAAAGAGTTAGCCGATTCCTTACATGGTATAATCGATAGCAGTTTACTTAAGGATATGTATGCTGAGTCTGATAGATCTGCATTTGCTTATAAGTTTATGGAACCTATAGTTAATGAGATTGTTACTAAGCGTAAAGTAATTATTTTGCCAACAGAAGAAGAACAAGCTGATAAAATGATTAATATTTTAGAGAATCTTGAACCCGCAGTTTAGAGTCTCCATAAATAAAAAGAAAGCATGAGATTTAGAGTATCTTATGCTTTCTTTTTTGTTTGGCTGGATAAATAAACAAGTTTCTGTTTATTCAATTCAGTTGTCATTATTTATCAGCTACAACTAGTTTGTATCCATTCAAGTGAATGTTTTCACCAGTTGTGTCTTCGTTAGTTAAAGATTTTACATAGCTATCACCAGTAAGTGTCCAGGTAGAGTCTTTGCTGAGTTTTACAGTTACTTCTTTAGCTGTATTGTCGGTATTGATAGCGCCAACGAGGCTAGATCCATTTGCCATGTCTAGCGCGATGGTACTGATGGAGTCGGCTACAATGTTACCGCTAAGTTCTTGGTTAGATGCGCGGAGTGTGAGGTGTCCACCATTTTCACCGTCTTTGCCCCAGCGGGAGTCTGCCGCTGCTTTCACAAGTGTCGTAGTATTTGGCATTAAGATTGTGTTGCCTGTAAGGTCTGCTTCAGCAGTGGTGTTGTTTACATAGATGAACGCACCTGTGCCATGAGTTGTGAGTGTGTTATTTTCCGCTTTTAAACGAGCAATACCGCTTTCAGCATCACCGGAGAAGCTTTGGTATAGCATAAAGCCATTATCGTGGTAGCCTGTTACATTAGAGTTTGTAAGGGTAATAGAGTTTTTACCTTCTACGACACCAATTTCACTCTTGTTGGCCACGCCGTTCACATTGTTAGCTGTAATATTGCCTGTGGAGTAGATAACAGGACTGCCTGTGCCAGAGGTTGTAAGCTTAGCTGCTTCTGCAGTAATAGTGCCTTCACCACGGTCTGTAGCAAGGGTTGCGGAGTGAGCACCTTCGGTAGTGATAGTTAGGTTTTTACCGTTTACAGTGCCTTTATAGGTTGCATCTAGACCACGAGACGAATCGCCTTTAGTATGAATGTTAGTGTTTTCAACATTGATAACAGATCCTTCACCAGTGGCAAATACTGCATTAGATCCAATGCTATTAGATGTGATATTACTATCCTTAATGCTTGTTTGGCTGCCTTCGATGCCGAGCACTACTGCGTTTTGTCCGTGGAAATTACTGTTGTCATCATTAGTGGTGTTGCCTGTTTTATCAAATACGCTGCTATCGATAGTGATAGTGGCTTTGTTTTTGCCGATGAAAGAATTTTGGTCGCTTGTAGTATTATCAAATCGTTGGTGTTCGAATGTTTTGCTTTCACTAATAACAGATGTACCTGTGAAAGTACTAGGATTAGCTTCCTTATGAGGCATTGGTTCATTAATTTCGCCTGTCTTTACATCATCAGGTCTAGGCACATCAGTCTTAGGGACATCGGTTTTAGGCATATCAGCTTTAGGTGCATTGCCTTTAGGTGCTGAGATGCTTTGGGCGGGACTATTAGATTGTACTGGTTCTGCCCCAAATGTAGGGGCAAAGGCTAGTGCTGCAAGGGCACCGCCCGCTAAAGCAGGCACGATGAGACGTTTTAAAGTTCTATAATTACGTGAATGTGTCATATATAATAACCTCCAAATATTTATTGCGCGATAAAATCGAATTGTGTAAAATTAAGATTGTAAGAAGTATAGTAATTATCTGTGAAAATAGTATGAATGATACATGGGGTTTATAAAGAAATACTAATCGTGATTTTTAGATATGTCGATAAGGATGTCTTGCTTTCACCATTCATTATCACGTATAATATAGATTGGTATACGATGTATACTTTAAAGATCTGCCGTATCTTATAGAAAGGAGTTTCACAATTCGTAAAGGCGAATAGCGCAAGTACCCGCGAAGGCAGTCGTTAGGGTAGACGAGGTGAAGAGTGATCGAATAATCAGCGGATGCTCTTCCGGCACATTCATGTCGTAACAGATACTAAAAAGCCCATTGGTAACAATGGAGACAAAGTGTATCTGAATGAATTGTATTAAAGTAATAATTAATACATAATTGAAACATTAATCTAGAACATTAATTAGTTAGCCTTAGTTTTTTGGCTGGGGCTAGAATGCCCCCAGTTATAGGAGGATATATTTATGTGCGGTATCGTAGGATACATTGGCTTTAATCAAGCATCTGATTTCTTATTGGACGGTATGGCAAAGTTAGAATACCGTGGTTATGACTCTGCAGGCATCGCTGTTATTGGTGCTGAAAATGCAATCAAAATTCAAAAAAAGGTTGGCCGTCTAGCTAATCTTGAGGCTATTGTAAAAGCAGATCCTAATGAAGGAACTGTAGGTATTGGTCATACTCGTTGGGCTACTCATGGTCGTCCATCCGATATGAACGCCCATCCTCATGCATCTGAAGATGGTAAATTTGCTGTTGTTCACAACGGTATTATTGAAAACTACATGCCTTTAAAAGAAGAGCTCATCGAAAAAGGGTACCATTTCAAATCTGAAACTGATACAGAAGTAGTAGCTCATTTATTAGAGGATATGTACGATGGCGATTTCGTAAGTACTGTTCGTCGCATGCTTGATCGTGTTGATGGTGCGTATGCTCTTGAAATCATCTGTGCTGATGAGCCAGACAAAATCATTTGTACTAAAAAAGAAAATCCATTGGTTATCGGTCTTGGTAAAGGTGAAAACTTTGTTGCCTCCGATATTCCAGCTATCATTAACTACACACGTGATACATACATCTTAAACGATAACGAATTAGCAATCGTAACTCGTGATAATGTATCTGTATTTGACCGTGAAGGTAATCCAGTTGATAAAGAAGTATTCCACGTTAACTGGAATGCAGAAGCAGCAGAAAAAGGTGGTTATGAACATTTCATGTTGAAAGAAATTCATGACCAACCTAAAGCTGTACGTGATACATTCGGTACACATATCTCCGAAGATGGTAAAACAGCAATCTTTGATGAGTTGAATTGGACTGCTGACGATGTAGCAGCTTTCAATAAAATCCTCATCGTTGCATGTGGTACAGCATACCATGCAGGTCTTGTAACAAAACAATATATTGAAAACTTGGCGCGCATTCCTGTAAGTGTGGAAATTGCATCTGAGTACCGTTATAGCAATCCGTTGACTGATGATAAAACATTATGTATCGTTATCAGTCAATCCGGTGAAACATCCGATACATTGGCTGCTTTGAAAGAGGCTAAACGTCATGGCGCTAAATCCTTGGCAATTACAAACGTAGTAGGTTCCAGTATTTCCCGTGAAGCAGATAACACTGTGTACACATGGGCAGGTCCTGAAATCTCTGTAGCGTCTACAAAAGCGTATACGACTCAATTAGTAGCAGGCTTGTTGTTCGCTGTATACCTTGGCCAATTAAATGGTAAAATGGATCCGGCTTTAGGCGGAGAAATTCTTTGCGGTGTTAAAAGCTTGCCTACATTGATTCATGAAATCTTTGAAGTAGACGAAGATATGAAAGCCTTTGCAAAACATTATGGCTTCAAATCTGATGCGTTCTTCTTAGGTCGTGCTATCGACTACGCAGTAGCGATGGAAGGTGCTTTGAAATTGAAAGAAATTTCTTACATCCATGCTGAAGCATATGCTGGTGGCGAGTTGAAACATGGTACATTGGCTCTTATTGAAGAAGGCGTACCTGTTATCGCATTGGCTACACAAGAAGATGTGTACGATAAGATGATTAGCAACATCCGTGAAGTAAAAGCTCGTGAAGCTGTTGTAATTGGTATTGGCATGAAAGGTGACGAAGAATTATCTAAACACGTAGACCATACAATCTATGTGCCTCGTGCAAATAAATTCATCGCTCCAATCCTTGCGGTTGTACCATTGCAATTATTGGCGTACTACGCAGCGATTACACGCGGCGCAGATGTAGATAAACCACGTAACTTGGCTAAATCTGTAACCGTAGAATAATATATATAACCAACAGTGCTTCGGCACTGTTGGTTTATTTCAATATAGGGAGACTATTATGGCAGTTATATTTTCCGGCATCCAACCAAGTGGGGAATTAACACTTGGCAACTATTTGGGGGCTTTACGTAATTTCTTAGAGTATCAAGATACTGATGAATGTTATTATTGCATCGTTAACCAACATGCAATCACTGTACCGCAAGATCCAAAAGAGTTATTCCAAAATACTCGTAATTTGGCTGCGTTATACCTCGCTGTTGGCCTCGATCCTAAAAAGGTAACATTATTTGTGCAATCCGAAGTGCCTGAGCACGTTAAACTCGGTTGGGTTATGCAATCTATCAGCTATGTTGGCGAATTAGAGCGTATGACACAGTACAAAGATAAGTCTCAAAAGCAAGGTGACTCTATTCCTACAGCGTTGCTTACGTATCCACCATTGATGGCGGCAGATATTTTGTTATATGGTACTAACTATGTTCCAGTAGGTGAGGACCAAAAACAACATCTTGAGTTGACTCGTAATTTGGCAGAGCGTTTTAACCGTAGATTTGGTGAAACTTTCGTAGTACCTGAAATCAAGGTAGGCGAAGGTGGTGCTCGCGTTATGAGCTTACAAGAGCCAACTAAGAAAATGAGTAAATCTGATGATAACCAAAATGCTACAATTCGTCTTTTGGATGCACCAGACTTGATCGTGAAAAAATTGAAACGCGCCCAAACTGACTCTGATAACGCGGTGCGTTATGATAAAGAAAACAAACCTGGCATTTCTAACTTGATGGGTATTTACCGTGCTATCACAAAAGACAGCTATGAAGCTATCGAAGAAATGTATGCTGGTAAAGGTTATGGCGTTTTCAAATCCGATATTGCAGACCTATTGGTGGCAACTCTTGAGCCAATCCAACAACGTTACAATGAGTTGATTGCAAGCCCTGAACTCGATGTTATTCTCGATGAAGGTGCTGCTAAGGCTCATGCTAAAGCAAGTCAAATGTATCGTAAAGTAGAGCAAGCTATGGGCTTGTGTCGTAAATAAAATCATATAGTAGACTTTCAATTTGTGAGGTAAGCCATGACGAAACAAGAGGCGATGGAACGCTTTTCATCAGGTACCGTACAACAGAGCTTAGAAATACATCGTGGAATTCAGTGGGCCGGTCGTATCATCGGTCTATTGGTTTGCGCCTTAATTGTAAAATATATGCCCTCCGATTGGGCTGAGCGTATATGGTATTACCTGTTGTTACTCGTCATATTGTGGACCCTTCATAGATTAGGTGAAAGTCAAGCATTTATCTGTGAAAAGGGCCTCGTGTTAAAGCGAAGGCCTTTTTCTGTGAAAGAATACTTTCACAGCCTCTTTCATGGCGATGACTATTTTGTCTTTGTCGATTACGATCATATTATCGGTTTTACCGAAGGGTGGCGTGAATTGCAGGCCATGAATGGTCATGGTGGGATTTATGTAATACCATTAGATCTCGCACAGGTAGGGTATAAAGACAAAATGGCCATGATTGAAGCGATTCATAAACATTCAGATACATAATGTATGCGTATATACAAAGGATTTAGTACTATAATCCTGTATGAACTATGAGAGAACTAAAAAATTCTAAAATTCATCAAATTATCTATTTACAACTTTAACGAACTAAAGTATAATACAATCATCGGGTACAGATATGAGTTCTGTGCAACATATATTAGCAAGTAGTTAAAGGTGTAATACACCGTGGAGGATAGTTATGAATTGGAAAAAAATGATGGCCGTTGGCCTTGCAGCAGTATCTATGATGGTATTTGTAACGGGTTGTGGTAGTGATACTAAAACTACTAATAAAGAATTACCTAAGAAAATCGTTATCGGCTTAGATGATAGCTTCCCTCCAATGGGCTTTAAAGATGATAAAGGCGAAATCGTAGGTCTTGATATCGATATGGCTAAAGAAGCAGCTAAACGCGCTGGCATGGATGTGGAATTCAAAGCTATCGACTGGTCTAGTAAAGAAGCTGAGTTGAAATCTAAAAAAATCGACGCTTTATGGAATGGCTTAACAGTTTCTCCTGAACGTGAGAAGAATATCTTGTTCTCCAACACATATATGAAGGATAAACAATACATCGTTGTTCGTAATGAAGATGAATCCATTAAATCTAAGGCAGATCTTGCAGGCAAAGTAGTAGGTGTTCAACAAGCAAGTACTGGTGAATCTGCATTGCAAAACGATCCAAGCGGTAAAACTGTGAAAGAAATTAAATCTTATGCTGATTTCGTAAGTGCTTTCATGGATCTTGGTATTGGACGTGTTGATGCAGTTATCGCAGATGGTGTTATCGCTCGTTACCTCATGACAAAAGAACCTGGTAAATATAAAATCGTAGAAGGTACTGATTACGGTGTTGATAACTTCGCTGTTGGCTTCCGTAAAGATGACACTGCATTACGTGATAAAATCAATGGTATCTTAGCTGAAATGAAAAAAGATGGTACTGCTGATAAAATCGTTGAAAAATGGTTGGGCTCTAGCGCAGACCTAGATAAGAGCGATGCTAAATAGTACAATTCGTGATATACTAATAGTACTATGGTCAGTTTGTACAACAGATAATTAAAGAACGAAATGTACACTAGAGAAGAGGCCAGAAGCCTCTTCTCTAGTCGTGTTTTGAAGGAGTATTCCATGTTAGATTATTTATTGCAGATTATCCCAACCATTGCTGATGGTTTGAAGGTAACCGTATCGCTATTCTGTATTGTATGGATCCTATCCATTCCTGGTGGTATTCTACTTGCTTTGGTACGTTTATCTAAATTTACAGTGCTCGACAAAATCGTTGAAGCCTTCGTATATTTGATGCGCGGCACACCACTAATGCTTCAAATTTTATTCGTCTATTATGCATTACCTATCATTACAGATGGTGCTGTCCAAATGGATGATGCTACAGCAGCGGTGCTTACATTCGTATTAAACTATGCAGCGTATTTATGTGAAATTTTCCGCGGTGGTATTCAATCCATCTCTCGTGGTCAGTACGAAGGGGCGAAGGTTCTTGGTTTTACTTATGCTCAGACGATGCGTAAGATCATCTTGCCACAAATGTTTAAACGCGTATTGCCTCCACTTGCGAATGAGACAATTAACTTGTTGAAAGATACTTCTCTCGTATACGTATTGGCTATGAACGATATCTTGCGTATTACAAAATCTATCGTACAACGTGACTTTGACATCTCTGCCTTCTTGGTGGCAGCTTTGTTCTACTTGATCTTTACCTTTATTTTGACAAATATCTTCAACTACTTAGAAAGAAGATTTGCTGTATACGAAGATTAATCTATTCTGTAGTTGCTTGTCGTATTTTACATCCAATTATTGTTCATATAGCGGACTGATACTTAATGATTAGTATGTTTAGATAAAAGGATGCGACGATTTAAGAGGTACTTATGACATTTGTAAATATGGAGCGTATTGAAAAACGCTTTAACAATCAAACTGTATTGCGCGATGTATCGCTCAAAATGAATAGAGGGGAAATCGTTTCTATTATCGGTCCTTCTGGGTCTGGTAAATCTACATTCTTGCGCTGTTTAGGTCAATTAGAGACTATCGACGGTGGTTCTATTACTGTAGATGGCACTGTTCTTGCTAGTACTGATGCTAATGGCACTGTAAACTATGCAAGCCAAGAAACACAACATGACTTGCTATTACGGATGGGCATGGTGTTCCAATCTTTCAATTTATTCCCTCATATGACAGTGCTCGATAATATTATGATCGCACCGCGTATGGTAAAAGGCATGAAAGATGATGAGATTTTACCGATTGCAGAGCGATTACTCAATAAAGTTGGCCTATGGGAAAAGCGCGATATGTATCCATCCCGTTTATCTGGTGGTCAACAACAACGTGTGGCCATCGCTCGTGCATTGGCAATGAATCCAGAAATCATGCTCTTTGATGAACCAACATCCGCTCTTGACCCAGAATTAACTGGTGAGGTTCTAAAGACTATTAAACAATTGGCTGATGATCACATGACGATGATTATCGTAACTCATGAAATGAACTTTGCTCGTGAAGTATCTGACCGTGTCATCTTCATGGCCGATGGTGTCATCCAAGAGGAAGGTACACCAGAGCAAATTTTCAATAATCCACAAAACGATAGAACGAAAGCGTTCTTGGAGAATATGTTATAGGAGGTCTTATGAAGTTACGTTTTATTGCTGCCACATTAGCTGTAATGGCTATGGGCACGACCTCTATTATGGCGGAAGGTTTGCAGGGAAGACCTGAAACTCCATTAGCTATTGTAGATTCCCAAAAAGATTCTGCATCTATTTTGCCAGAACAATATAAATCCTATGCTACTACGATGAATACAGTGGTTAAGGATTATAAAAATGGCTATACCTTTACGATTCCTTGGCGTGTAGCAGATGGTGTTAAGCTGGATATGGATGTACGCAGTGAAAGTGAGCATATTCAAGGCTATTCTTTCAACTTAGCAGGTCCTACACAAGATGATTCCTATACAGTGTCTTTTACAAAGCGCAATAATACACCGCAAGATGGGGTGTCTCAAAAGGAATGGAATACGACTTGGTATGGTGTGCCAATCAAGGGCATGTCTGATGAAGAATACTTGAGTATTTGGCGTCAACATAGTAATGCCTTTGAAAATAATGATATTGTTGGTGGCTTCTTTAACAAGAAAGGGGCTATATCAGCGCGTTGGGATAAGACGACACCAAAATCGTATGCTGAAATGACATCTACAGAGCCTGTTCAATCCGTATTTGAAGCGGAATTCATCATGGATAAGGACCCAACACATCGCTATAATTTAGCTAGTACTTATGCTCCTATTCAAGGGGAGTTTATGGAACAAGGCTTGATGGAACATACGATTCCGTCCTTTGAATTATTAAATAAAACTGGTTCTAGTACGATTAAAGGTGTTAAACAATTTATCTCTGGTACTAGTGATATTAGCGTAGCTGAAGGAATCAAATTTAATTATCCAAAAGGATTTACTCGTCTTAATGAAAAGGGGAAAATTGCTTTCACTAAGCATAATATACGCCTTGATATTGAATCCTTTACAATTCCAGTACAAGCAGTTAGCACAGGCATGCCTACGATGATGGGCAAACAAATGCTAGGTGATTACTATCTTAAACAATTGGTTGAGGTGAATAAGGCAACTATCAATAGATATGAAACGCATATTATCGATGGTAATGTTATGTTCTACTTGGCAGGTCATATGAAGAATCCTAATACAGCTGATACATCTGCAGCGGCACCAGTATCCTTCGCAGCTACTATTATCTTAGGTAATGAAGGCAATGTGGCTGTGGCTCGTATGATTGGCCCAGCAGGCACAAGCCTTAGCACACCAGAGCTTATCGATGTGCTCGATGGATTCAAGTTGACTACTACATTGAATACGAACCAATCTTCGCAAGTGTTATAATATACACATAATATTCTTTTATTTGTATAATTCTGTATAAGTTGTGCTATAATAAAAGAAATCCTCTAGAAAAAGAGGAGTTTTCCTTGATGGTCTAGAATATAATAATATAGGCTAAACGATCTTTGATCATATCCCCTTTGAGGGATTAGAAATAGGAGGGGTTATTATGGTTACCTACAAAACTATTGTCGTACCTACTGATGGTTCTGAAAATGCTAAACGTGCGTTGGAACATGCTCTCGCTGTAGCAGACCGCAACCATGCTGAATTGATTGTTGTTCACGTTGCAAACATTGTGTCTGCTATTTCCAATTTCGATCAAACACCAATTTCCGGTGGCTACGTATCTGAACAAATTGCGGAAGATATGGAAGAAACTGGTAAAGAAATTCTTAACGATGTAGTGAAAGAAATTCCTACAGGTGTAAAAGTTAAAAGCGTATTCGAAGTTGGCTCCCCTGGTCCTGCATTGTTGGCAGTAGCTAAAAAATACAATGCTGATCTTATCGTTATGGGTAGCCGTGGCCTTGGTCCATTGAAAGGCTTATTCATGGGTAGCGTAAGTAGCTATGTAACTAGTCACTCCACTTGCCCTGTATTAATCATTAAATAATTCATATCCTGTTTTGATATGATACAAAAAGAGACTTTGTTTTTACAAAGTCTCTTTTTTAATATAATAAAAATGATATAATATTTATATATATGCTCTATATATGAGAAATCTAATTTAAGCAACATCGATTAGTTATACATAAGAAATACAGATTATAAGCATGAATATGAATGAAATTGAGGGGGACTATATGAGCGACAAACAAGAATCATTGCTAAAGTTAGCAGAGCTGTTTAAAATCTTAGGTGACCCTACACGCCTTAAAATAGTAGAATTATTATTAGAAAACGAAATGTGTGTAAATCACATCGCAGAAACAATGGGAATGGGTCAATCCGCTATTTCCCATCAACTGCGTGTGTTGCGTCAAGCACGCCTTGTGACCTATCGCAAGGAAGGGAAAACTGCATACTACTCTCTAAACGATGATCATGTGGAGGGTCTCGTAAGAATGGGTATGGAACACGTATCTCATCAGTAAGTAACATGATTATTGTTTAAAGTGTACAAAAAGGAGCCCTTTAAAAGGGCTCCTTTTTGTATAGGTATACTAGTATCAATATAATGGAAATAGATAATAGGCGATTGTAATAAATAGCGGCATAGTTACTGCCGATAGAATTGTGGTGCCCATAACGATTTGCGTAGCATATTCAGGATTATTCTTCATTTCAATTGCAATGAGAGACATATTAATAGCTGTTGGTACGCTATAGGTTATGATAATAGTTTGCGCTGCTATTGGGTGCATAGGACCATAGAACTTGATGAATAATATAGTTATAGCAGCGGCTATGAGTGGACTTACAACAAGACGTAAGGTTGAAGCAAGCATAACATCAAGCTTAAAAAAGTTTAACGGCGTTCTATTAATCTGTACACCTAAGGCAATCATAGCAACACCGACGAAAGCGTTGGCGAAGATATTAAGCGGTGCAAAGAAGAAGAGTCCGTGTAAATCAAAAGGCAGAAACTGACAGAGTAGAGCTAGTGGAATGGCATATACCATTGGCATGTGGAATACTACCTTTAGTGCATCTCGTGGGCTGAGTCTGCCTGCACCAGCTTGGTAGAAACCATATGTATTACTGCTGATGGTTTGAATAATCATGATGGATACGACGCTTACAAGACCTAAGTTTGCATAGGGTGTGGCTCCATCAATAACATAGGGTACGTTTGTAAATACAAATATAGCAAGGGCGACGCCCATATTCCCTACATTGTTAAACATAACGCAGTTTTTTAAGGTCGCAATCTTGGCTACATCATACCCCTGTATTCGACCAACTACATCTGCTAGTATGGAGTTTAGTATGAGTACACAGAGTGCAACAAATACAATTTCTAGCGTACCTGCGTTAAGTTTTGCTTCATACATAGCTCTAAATATAAACGTAGGTAATAATATGTAGAAGTTTAGCTTACTCAGCGTATACAGATCGAGTTTAAATTTTCTATCTAATATAAATCCAACCCCTATAAGTATTAAAATAGGTATCATGGAATTCATAAAGATATGGCCTATTAATACTAATAAATTCATTATCTCACCTAGAGTTTCTTATTAAAATAGGACATAGTTTTAATGTATTGTATAACTGTATAGAGTAAATATACAGTTAGTGTTATATGAATAATTAGTGGATAAGTTCCAAAATCTATTCAGGACTTTCTTATCTTCTATAGTATTATCATACCATAGTATGTATTATTTGAGGTTTAAAAATTTATCTATTATGATTACTAATCATAATCATCAGAAATACCTATGCAAAATGTGAGTTTTACATACGACCAAGATTGTAGATTTATAGTATAATGTGAATATATTGTATATTTTGTATCTTGTTAGTCGAGGTGTCTCAAGGTTTGACCATAGCTTTCACAGTGTGGATGTTAGAGGGATGCACAGGAGGAATTATGAAACGAATTTTATTAGTATTAATGAGCGTTTTCATGCTTGCTTTTCTGGTAGGCTGTGGTAATGATGCAAGTAAACAAGCTGAATCTGCTAAACCGAGTACATCCGAAAAGATTACTATACAAGCAGCTGCTAGTCTTAAAGGGGCTCTTACAGAACTGGCTGATGCTTACAAAAAAAGCCATCATTTAGCAGATGATCAAATTACTATTAACTTTGCTGGTTCTGGCACATTGCGGCAACAAATTGAACAAGGTGCACCAGCTAGCTTATTTATCTCTGCTGACGAAAAAAATATGAAAATGTTACAAGAAAAAGAACTTGTAAGTGATGTAAAACCATTCGTTACAAATGAACTCGTTCTCGTAGTTCCAAAAGGTCAACCTAAAGTTGAGTTAGATCAAATTGCTACTGTGAAACGCATTGTATTGGGTAACCCTGAAACAGTGCCAGCTGGTAACTATGGTAAACAAGTATTAACAAAATTAGGCGTTTGGGAACAAGTAGAGCCTAATGTAGTATATGCCAAAGATGTAAAAGCTGTAACAGCTTCCATTAGCCAAGGTGCTGGTGATGCAGGCTTTATCTACAAAACTGATGCTATTGCAGCAGGAGATGCGGTTCAAATTTCTGCAGTAACACCTGCAGACTCTCACGATCCAGTTATCTATCCAATTGGTATCATTAAAAAATATGACAATGCATTGGCAAAAGACTTTTACCAGTACGTAATGAGCCCAGAGGGCCAAAAAGTATTAGAGAAATACGGTTTCTCCACTTCTAAATAAGAGTTAAACGCTAGCTTTCGAGGCTAGCGTTTTCTTATGATACAATATATATATTATTGTTAGTCCTAGCTGGAAATATATGATGTCAGCATTATTAAATAGAAAGGGGGAGTGGCATGAGTCCATTTTGGTTATCGCTGTGGGTGGCGAGCATTGCCCTCGTTATTGTTATCCTAAGTGGCTTAGCTGTTTGCTACTGGATAAATCGCTGTAAATGGGGCGGCATTGCTATTCTTGATGCCCTTATTACATTGCCTCTAGTACTACCTCCTGTAGTCGTTGGTTTTGCGCTACTTATGGTATTTACACCGGGCTATGCCTTTGGCGCTTGGCTTGAAGCTCATGGTATGAGCGTCGTTTTTGCTGCATCCGGTGCCGTCATAGCCTCTTCTGTTATTGCATTTCCACTGTTTTATCAAACAGTACGTTCTGCATTGCAGTCAGTAGATCATAATATGGAGGATGTAGCTCGAACATTAGGTGCCTCTGAGCTACGTATCTTCTTCACTATATCGATTCCCCTTGCATGGAAAGGTATTGTGACAGGCAGCATCTTGGCATTCTGTCGTGCCATGGGCGAGTTTGGTGCTACCATCTTGATTGCTGGTAATATTCCAAAGGTAACACGCACTATGCCATTAGCTATCTACTCCTATGTAGAGGCCGGGCAGTACATGGATGCCTTTGAGCTCGTTATTTATATTTGTGTTCTTACATTGGCGTTACTGAGCGGGATTCACCTCATTACAAAAGGCTCCTTGTTCCGCCATACAGATAATAATTAGGAGGTTCTATGATTACATTTTCCTTTACCGTAGCTAGACCTTCTGTAACTGTGAAAGCCGATGGTGCACTGCCGTCTGGCATTACTGTGCTGACTGGTCAATCCGGTAGTGGTAAAAGTACGTTTATCAAATGTATCGCGGGCCTTGTAAAACCCACAACTGGTGGCATTCAATGTGATGATACAACGTGGGTTGATCGAGATAAAAAAATCTGGGTACCTGCGCAAGACCGTCAAGTAGGCTATATGCCACAAGGTAATATCGTATTTCCTCACTTATCTGTAGAAAATAATATTACTTACAGTAAACGCGGTACACCTGATATGTGTGATACGCTATTACAGCGGTTAGGCTTAGAGAAATACCGAAAAACTAAGGCGGGCAGTTTATCTGGTGGTGAGCAACAACGGGTTGCACTTGGGCGTGCTCTTTACTCTAAACCGACTATTTTGCTCCTCGATGAGCCTTTATCTGCATTAGATTGGAACTTGAGAAAACAAGTTCGTGAGGATCTCGTATCTATCATCCGTGAATGGGATGTACCCTGCGTATGGGTTACTCATGATGAAAGTGAAGCAGAAAGCGTAGGCGATAGACACTGGACCTGTGAAAACGGAATTATTACAATTCCTAAATAATGGTGAAACGTAAGAACATATAGTTTTGATGTAATGGTAACATACTTAGAAAATTAAAGAACAGATACATAAAAACACCTTCATAAACGTTATCATATGATTATCCTATTCAACTTGAATAGGGGGCCATTATGATGACTGTTTGTGAAGGTGTTTTTGCTATTATGCTATTGCTCTATTTCGCTATTGCTCTATTACTCTATTACGATATTACTATAATCTTTATTATTGATTTAGTATACGTACATTAGGTTTTTGTTGTTGTTACTGTTTAATTTCTGCCGATGTGTGTGCTGTTTTACTTATAAATCCAACGATAGCTGTAACGACAAATGCCATTGTAAAGGCTGGTAATGTAGCACCTATTGTGCTTTCACTATGTAACATATAGTGGTATAAACCAACGGATACGGCCCAAATAAGACCTCGTACGAGATAAGCGGATAATGTTTGTACTTGTTGGCGATTGATAAAGTAGTCCGCCAATAAGATGGCAATCATCGGCGCGAATACGGAGCCTATGAGATATAGGAAGTCTGTAATATCATCCATTCGGTATAGAATAGCTGCAATAGTGCCCACAATAGTAACGATGACGGCGATACCTTTACTAGATGCACCGTTATAGATAGTCGTACTAGATACGCCTGCAGAGTAAGCGTCCATAAAGGTTGTAGTAACGGTAGAAAAGATGATAACGATGAGGCCCGCAAGACCAAGTCCTGCATTCATCATGATTGTAATGATGGAGTCGCCACCGCCAAAGATAGCAGCACTAAGACCTAAGGCGTACATAACGATACTTGTTATAGTGTAGACGGTAGCACTTGTAAATGATGCGGAGACAGGATTTTTACTTTCACGAGTATAATCACTGATAAGAGGTAGCCAAGATAGTGGCATGGCAATAGATAATTCAAGAGCAGCGATGAAACTCATGTTTCCGCTAGTCAGAAGGCTAGCTTCACTAGGCCACTGGGATATCATGTGAGCGGCTATGTAGAGGGTGAGGCCTAGCAATAAAGCAGATACGATGGCTTGAATATAGCCCGTATTGTGGAGGCCGATGAAAAGCCACAAGATGACAAGCGCTCCAATAGCTATCGTCCAAATTATAGGAGATAGAGGTGCCAGTTCTTGTAAGGCTAGCATAGCATCGTAGATCATGATGCTAGTCCAGCCGATGAGTTGAAGCATATTTAAAAAGGCAAAGCCTTTAGCCCCTAGTGGACCAAAGCTGAAGGCGGTAGTATTCATACTGCCTTGTCGTAAACGGCCACCGATGAGGCCAGCTCCAAAGAGTAATATACCGCCGATGATATGTCCCAGTATGATGGCATATAGACCTTGGGTGAGCCCTAAGGGGGCCAGATAGGTGCCTGTCATAATTTCCGCTATAGATAGAGCGGCACCAAACCATATCATGGCGAACTGTGGTTGTGTAATGTGTGTATCTTTCATACGTCCTCCTTGCCAGGAAGTCATAGAAAAAGCCGAGTTCATAGGAACTCGGCTATTAATCCTCTATGTTCCCTACGTTGGCATTATCCAAATCAGGTTATGGGTTAAAGCGTTAGCTTACTCTCAGCCCACTCTTGTGAGCACCCCGTTATGGCTTCATTATATGCGTCTATAAGAGAACCGTCAATTATTTTGTTGCATGGATTGTATAATAATGTTATAACTAGAGTATAAAAATATATTGCCACTAGGGGTGCTTTTGCTGAGATTGACCATTCAAAACCCTAGACCTGATCCAGATAATACTGGCGTAGGAAAGTGGAGTGCAACATAATACTAAACTATTACGAGACCATTCCATTTGGAGTGGTCTCGTTTTTATATGTTTGGAGGTATTATGAAAAAACTAATTATTGCTAGCATATGTGTGGCCCTAGGTGTTGGGTTATCTACAACATCTATTCCTGTTGGGCCGGCTCGCATTTTTCCGTTTCAACATATGATTAATGTTATCTTAGCCGTTGTGGTGGGGGCAAGATTTTCCGTAGGTGCTGCCTTTAGTACATCTTGTTTACGGAATGTATTAGCACTAGGTTCTCCTTTAGCCTTTCCCGGCAGCATGATTGGCGCTTGGTTATCGGCGTATTTATATAAGAAATATAATGTCATCTGGGCGGCGGCTCTAGGCGAAATCATTGGTACCGGCCTCATCGGTGCTCTTGTGAGTTATCCTATAGCCAATTTCTTGTTAGGTAAACCTTTGGCATTGTTGACTTTGATTACATCTTTCGCCATGAGCTCTGTGGCAGGTGCTTGCATTGGTTTCATAGTATTACAAATCTTATCTCGTCGTCATCTATTACATAAGGAGGCATAATGAAGCTACATACTGCATTGACAATTGCTGGTACTGACCCTAGCGGTGGTGCTGGTATTATGGCCGATTTGAAATCCTTCCAAAGTCGTCACGTATATGGCATGGCTGTTGTTACCTCTGTGGTAGCCCAAAATACGACGGGCGTACATCATGTAGAACATCTGTCGCTAGAGAGTATTGGTCGACAATTACACGATGTGTATTCTGACATTGAACCTCAAGCCGTTAAGACGGGCATGATTGCCTTGCCGGAGATGATGGACCTTATCTATCCTTATGTGAGTAAACCAATTCCTTATGTAATGGATCCCGTTATGATTGCTACTAGCGGTGACCGACTTGTATCAGATGAGGCAGTAAATTTCTTAAAATCCAAACTTATTCCGACGGCTACAGTGATTACACCAAACCGCAATGAAGCTGAGGTCTTAGCGGACATGTCTATTACGTGTGAAAGCGATATAACAACGGCGGCCAATCGTATCTTACAGGACTTAGGACCTCAAGTAGTTATCATTAAAGGCGGTCACATTGGTGAAGATGCAACAGATTATGCTTTCACTAAAGATGGTAGCGTCCGTACTTGGACAAGCCCTAAATATGATACGGTACATACTCATGGTACAGGCTGTACCTTCTCCGCAGTGATTACGGCGGAGCTTGCAAAGGGCCGTGATGTAATGGATGCCATTGGTATTGCCAAGGACTATATTGCACTTGCCATTAAACATAATCCTGGACTGGGAAATGGCTGTGGTCCCGTTAATCATATGGCTTATGGCCTGTTATCTAATGGACCTGAAACGATGGATGAGCTCTTGAAAAATGATGAGAGGAGATAGTGATATGACCTATGAAAATCCATATATGAATGGTCAAATTTGGCCTGAACTAAATATATTAGAAATTTTGCGTCAAAGAAACCCTCTCGTTATTTGTATTACCAATGATGTAGTAAGGACCTTTACGGCAAATGGGTTACTAGCTATTGGCGCATCACCGGTGATGAGTGAGTGTAGTGAAGATTTAAAAGACCTCATCGTCCATGCATCGGCACTACTCATCAATATTGGCACTCTTACCCCAGATAAGGTTAGTTACTACAAAGATGCCATAGTACTGGCGAAGAAACATGAGGTTCCTATCGTTTTAGATCCAGTGGGATGTCATGCGGGGGTGTATCGTCTATCTGTGGTGTTAGACTTGATTAAGACTAGTGAGATCTCATTAGTGCGAGGCAATCAAAGTGAAATTAAAGCTATCTACGATGCTTTAAGTCCTAATAATCAGGCAGATACTTCCACTACCGGTAAAGGTGTAGATGGAGGACAGGTTGAGGATAGTGCTGTTATCACATATCGTCTGGCGCGCCTTATTAACTGCCCTGTAGTAGCTACTGGCGAAGAAGATTATGTTTCTGATGGAACTCGAGTATTTGTCGTTCCACACGGACACTCAATTATGACGGCTGTAACGGGCACGGGCTGTCTATTAGGGGCTGTATTGGCGGCTTTCTTCAGTGCGTATTATCCATGTAAAAACAGACTATCTATCGGTGAGTTTCTCGCTTATGCATTGGCTTACTATGGATTAGCTGGTGAAAGTGCGGTGCAGGTAAGTGGCGTACAACCTGGTAGTTTTAGTGTAGCCTTTATGGATAGCTTATATACACTGGATGATGCGGTGCTTATGTCTGAAAATCATATACGCCCTGTAGTTGTGCCGGATCAATTAGAAGTGTATTTCATCAGTGGTACGCAAGATGTGGAACTGAATGAAAATCGTCTACTCTCTATCGTAGAGGATGCTTGTCGAGGCGGTGTGACTTGTTTCCAATTTAGAGAAAAGGGCGTAGGTACCTTAGTGGGGCAACAGAAACTAGAGTTAGCTCAACAGTTAAAACAAATCTGTGCTAAGTACAATGTGCTGTATATTATCAACGATGATGTAGACTTAGCAGTAGCTGTTAATGCTGATGGCGTTCACGTAGGGCAAGAGGATATGAGCCTAGAAGCAGTTCGTGATCTTGTAGGCCATAAGGTGGTTGGCATCTCTATTCATTCCGTAGAGGAACTTCATAAGACTGATATAATCTATGCTGACTGTGTAGGTGTAGGACCTATGTATGCTACAAGTAGTAAACCTGATGCACAAGAGCCATGTGGACCGGAGCGTGTCGCTGAACTACAGGCAGAAGGCTTGACCTTACCATGTGTTGGTATTGGGGGAATTACTTTAGACAATGCGAAGCCTATACTAGAAGCAGGAGCCTGTGGTGTTGCCATCATATCTGCTATTGCTCATGCAGATAACCCTTATGAGGCGGTACAACAGTTTAAGCATTTAGTAGATAGTACTAAATAGTTGCTCTTACAAAACACAACCAAAATACAACCTTAATAGCGAATAGAACACAAAAAAAAGACGATGACACGAGTCATCGTCTTTTTGTTAAGGAAGTTGTTAGTACTTACTGTAAGATTATATTGTACTTACAGGTATGTTTAATTTAAATCTGTACTTACAGGTTGTTAGTTTAGTTAGTGTCGTACTTACAGATTAGATGGATTCAACGAAACGGTGGAAGAAAGCTTGTGGGTGAGCACATACTGGGCAAACTTTAGGAGCTTCTTCACCAACGTGTACATAACCGCAGTTAGCGCAGATCCAAGCAACTGGTTCGTCGTTAGTGAATACTTTGTTACCGGATACTTGAGCTGCTAATGCAAGGTAACGAGCTTCATGACGAGCTTCGATTTTACCAACTTCGCGCATTTGGAAAGCGATTTTAGCAAAGCCTTCTTTTTCTGCTTCGTCAGCGAATTCTTTGTACATTGTAGTGTGTTCGTAGTTTTCGCCAGCTGCTGCATCACGAAGGTTAGCTTCGATATCGGAAGATACGTCGCCACCATGAAGAGCTTTGAACCACAATTTAGCATGTGCGGATTCGTTGTGAGCTGTTTCTTCGAAATAATCAGCGATTTCGTTCATGCCAGCTTTACGAGCTGCTGCTGCGTAGAAAGTATATTTTTGGAATGCTTGGGATTCGCCAGCGAATGCTGCTTGAAGATTTTTTTCAGTGTTAGAACCTTTTAATTCTGCCATTTTAATACTCCTTTGTACTTACGATAATTTCAAAATTTGTTACTTAACTTATATATTCATAACCACTTGGTTGTGAATTCAAATAATAGAATACTTATTCTACAATTTTCGTGGGCGACTTCGCCTTAGTAAGAAAACTTATTCTTAAATCAAATAGACACTTGTCTAACTCTTAAAATAGTACTTACTTGTTTGTGTTTTTCGGCACTTGCCGTCTTAACAGTTTTATATACAATGTGCTATCCGTATACTTAACGAATAATCATTGTTGACTATATTGTAACATACTAAATGAGAAATGCAAGTGTTTTTGTAAAATTTATTTCGAAAATTTTCTAAATGATAAATATTATCAATGTAGTAAAAATGCGGTTTCTTAAAGGTTGAATAGTATAGGATTTATAAAATAAATCCATTTTGATATTGAGAATGATAACTAAATGAAAAATCATTATTGATTACGTATTAATAATCTTTTCGTTAAATGTACTAATAACTACCTATAAAATAACTACAAAAACTACTATATAAACTACTATATAAACTACTATATAAACTACTATATAAACTACTATATAAACTATAGAATTATGATATGTTTATAGAACATTGTATTTTTTGTATAATAAGTATATAAATACTGAACATTGAAAAAGGAGGCGCTATGGCATTTGTTAGATATTATGTAGGCGATGTGGTGAAGATGAAAAAATCACATCCTTGCGGTAGTGACGAGTGGGAAGTGAAACGTATTGGCACGGATTTTCTCATCGTATGTAGCGGCTGTGGTCATCAACTACTGATGCCGCGCCCGAAATTTGAAAAGGCAGTTAAGAAAATCGTATCTCGATTGCAAGAGAATGAATAAGGGGGACATATGGTACGACTCACTGATTACGTAACAAGTGGAGGCTGTGCGTGTAAGATTGGTCCTCATATATTAAATCGTGTACTAAAAGCGGTGACACCTGTTACTAATGAACACGTACTGGCAGATATGACAGGTGCTGACGATGCAGGGGTATATAAACTTTCAGATACACTAGCATTAGTGCAAACATTAGATTTCTTTACGCCTATGGTTAATGATCCTATTTTATTTGGTAAGATCGCCGCTGCCAATGCATTAAGCGATGTGTATGCTATGGGTGGAACTCCATTGACTGCTATGAACATCGTAGGCTTCCCAGTACCTCTTGTTGAGCAAGGTGTATTAACAGATGTTTTAAATGGAGCGGGATCCATCGTGGCTGAATCTGGTGCTGCCATCGTTGGTGGTCACAGCATTGAAAATAAAGAGCCTATCTTCGGTATGTCTGTGACAGGGCAAGTGAATCCCAATTGTATTTGGAAAAACAAAGGTGCTCAAGTAGGGGATGTGCTGATATTAACTAAGCGAATTGGTACAGGGATTATGAATAATGCTCTAAAAGGTGATTTATTTCCTGTAGGTACTGAGCAGGCCGTCACTAGCATGAGTACGTTAAATCGGATGGGAGCAGAGGTGGCTCACAACTTTACCATCCATGCTTGTACGGACGTAACAGGCTTTAGTCTAATGGGACACTCTGTAGAAATGGCTAGTGCCTCTGATGTGACAATACACATTAAGGCTTACGACATTCCTCTCTTTGATGATGTCATCGAAGCGGCTCAAATGGGATTAGTACCAGCTGCGTCTTATGGTAACCGCAAGGCTATAACTGACGTACAAGTAGATGAATCTTTAGCCCCTGTATGGACGGACATTCTCTTTGATCCACAAACCTCGGGTGGTTTGCTGTTCTCTGTTCCTGCTAATGAAGGTGAGCAACTGGTAGAGGCGTTACATAAGGCTGGTATAGACTGTGCGACTATAGTAGGTACTGTTGAAAGCTTCTCTGGATTGGCTGTACGTGTAACAGAATGATATTAGGAAGAATATAATATAGCGCTTAAGGTGTTAAATTATATATCATTAGCTGATAGCTGATAGCTGATAGCTGATAGCTGATAGCTGATAGCTGATAGCTGATAGCTGATACTTTCACAAAATATATAATGTATGTAATTTAGAGGTGTATGATGAGCAATACAAAGGAATTAACTGTAGATGTACGTGGTAGCTTGTGTCCAAAGCCTGTTATTGAAACTAAGAAGGTAAGTGATGCGAATCCTAGTGCTGTTATTATTACTATCGTAGATAATGAGGTTAGTCGTGATAATGTAGAAAAATTCGGTAAGTCTCGCGGTTATGGCGTGGACATTCGACAAGACGGTAAGGATTTCTACCTCACTATGACCCCTAATGCAAATCCAGTAGCTGAAATTTGTGAACCAATGAGCTATGGCAACCGTGTCATCTTGATGACAAAGGACTATCTTGGTGAAGGTAGTGAAGAGTTAGGCCGTAACTTAATGAAAACGTTCTGGGTGTGCATGGTCGAAGCAGATGTGAAGCCATCTAAGATCTATTTCATTAATAGCAGTGTAAAGATGGTAACAAATGATTCGGTTCATTTAGAAAATATTAAAAAACTAGCTGATCTTGGTGTTGAAATTGCGGCATGTGGCATTTGTCTTGATTTCTATGGGGTAAAAGAAGAGCTTGGCGTAGGCAGCATTACAAATATGTATGCTATTACAGATTCTATTTTAGGCGATAATATTATTAAACTATAATTGTCCCTGACTTTATGAGATAAACTTAAAACAGGTGTGGCGCATTGGAAAATAAAAAATTACTAGTCGTTTTTACGTCCTATTATTTTGGCGATAAAGCAGACAAGGTATTAACAGAATTAGAGGTGCCTCATCAATTGATGGCTACACCTCCTGAGCTTTACGATATGTGTGGGTTATCTGTGCAAATAGATCCAAGTATTGTAGAGCAGGTTCAGACTATTTTAAAAGAACATAAGATTAGTACATCTGGCCTCTTTTGGTACGAAAAAGGTGAGCTAGCTGTACCATATGAAGCCTAGACATCGTCTAGGCTTTTTCTTGTTTTTGTTAAAATGTTGATTCTTATATAATTTAACGACTAACTATGGTACTATAAATATATGATATTTTTTATCATTATGGAGGTATATATGAGCAAGTATGAAATAGAAAATGTAAAATTAACAGCCCCTAAATTGGATCGCAAAGATTTAGAATATGCTATGACATATCGTTATGCATGTAAAAAGTTTGATAGCACGAAGAAGATTTCTGAAGAAGATTGGAATGCTATTTTAACAGCAGCTCGCTTGGCTCCTACATCCCTTGGTTTTGAGCCTTTTGAATTGCTAGTTATCCAAAATCCAGAAATTCGAGAAAAAATGAAAGCTCATGGCTGGGGTATTCATGCAGGCCTTGAAGCAAGTCATTTGGTGGTATTTTTAACACGTAAAAAAGTGGACTTAGAGTTTGACTCTCCTTACGTACGTTACATCCAAGAAACAGTTAAGCAATTACCAGCAGAAATAGATGCAGCATATCGCGAAAAATATGCTCAATTTACTACAAGTGACTATAAAACTTTTGAGTCTGACCGTGCTGCTTTTGACTGGGCTTCTAAACAAACGTATATCGTTATGGCGAACATGATGACAATGGCTGCTTATGAAGGCTTAGATTCGTGTCCACTAGAAGGCTTCAATCAAGATGACATGACAGCACTCTTAGGTGATGAACTTGGCCTTTTCGATACTAAACACTTTGGCATTGCTGTAATGGCTGCTTTCGGCTACCGAGATGAAGAACCACATCGTAATAAAACACGTCGTACTTTAGATGAAATTGTAACAGTAGTTGAATAGATCGTTATAGGTAGAACTAAATCGAAATTCTTCATTTAATCTTTAGAGTTGAATGCTATATTATAAATATATAAGAATTCTAGGATATTTATAAATACTGTGTTATTGGATAGAATTTATGAATAGTCTGATTAAATAGGAAGGCGTGATTGTATGTTATGGTCAATTATAGTTGGTGGTTTTATCGGGTTCCTAGCGGGTGCCATCACTAACAAAGGCGGTGCAATGGGCGTTATTGCTAAAGTTGTAGCTGGTTTAATTGGCTCGTCCATAGGTCAGTCCCTATTTGGTACATGGGGTCCTAGCTTAGCAGGGATGTCCTTAATTCCATCTGTATTAGGTGCAGTAATTGTTGTTGCTGTAGTCTCATTTTTCTTCGGAAAAAGGGGATAGTAATCAACTTTTAAAAGTAGTTTTAATATAGCTAAACGTGATTTACATGAAAGGAGTCACTATTATGGCATTAGAAGATAAATTGAACCAAGCTAAAGGTGCATTGAAAGAGAATGCTGGTAAATTAACTGGTGATAAACAATTAGAAGCAGAAGGGACTATTGAAAATACAGTGGCAAAAGTAAAAGATGTTGCTAATACTGTAGCTGAAGATATCAAAAAAACTGCAGATGATGCTAAAGATGCTGTAGAAGGTGCGATTAGTGGCCTTAAAAATGCATTAGGCGATGATGACAAATAAAAGTAAATAAAAGCTATTATGTAGCATAAAAAAACCAGTAAATCGACCGATTTACTGGTTTTTTATTGTTATAAATTTAATTATACGTTGAAGCGGAAGTGTGTTACGTCGCCGTCTTTCATAACGTATTCTTTACCTTCTAGGCGTACGAGGCCTTTTTCTTTAGCTGCATTTTGGCTACCGCAAGCTTGTAAGTCATCGAAGGATACGATTTCAGCACGGATAAATCCTTTTTCGATATCGGAGTGGATTTTACCAGCCGCTTGAGGTGCTTTTGTGCCATCTACGATTGTCCATGCACGAGCTTCCATTTCACCAGCCGTGAAGTAGTTGATAAGACCTAATAGTGCATAGCTTGCTTTAATAAGCTTCGTTAAGCCAGATTCTTCAAGGCCAAGATCTTCTAGGAATGCAGCGGATTCTTCATCGGATAACTCAGCAATTTCAGACTCGATACGAGCAGAAACTACAACGATGCCAGCGCCTTCATTTTTCGCATATTCTTCAACGCGTTTTACATATTCGTTGGAAGAGTAATCAGATACTTCATCTTCAGAAATATTAGCTACATAAAGAGATGGTTTTGCTGTCAGCAATGTCAACTCTTTAATCATTTCTAATTCTTCTTCTTCGAGACCTTGCGCACGGACCGGTTTTGCTTCACCTAAACCTTCGATGATGCGTTCTAATAATGGTAATTCAGCACGAGCGTCTTTATCACCAGATTTAGCGATTTTTTCAATACGTTGTTTACGTTTTTCTACGGACTCAAGGTCAGCCAGGCAAAGTTCTGTGTTGATAATCTCAATATCGCGGATTGGATCGATAGAACCAGCAACATGAGTGATGTTAGGATCATCGAAGCAACGGATAACTTGTGCAATGGCATCTACTTGGCGGATATGGCTAAGGAACTTATTACCTAAACCTTCACCTTTAGATGCACCTTCTACAAGGCCAGCAATATCTACGAAACGCATAGCAGCAGGGAGGATGCGTTTGGAACCGAACATTTCCGCTAATACAGCTAAACGATTATCTGGAACATCAACGACACCTACGTTTGGTTCGATTGTACAGAATGGATAGTTGGCAGCTTCAGCGCCTGCTTTTGTAATGGCGTTGAATAATGTACTTTTACCAACATTTGGAAGGCCTACGATGCCTACTTCTAAATTTGTGCTCATGGTACCACCTTTTATTAACTAATTGATTTCGTTCTTTGTGAAAGCTTCCGTAGAAACTCTATCAAATAAATATTATATCATATAGACGCTATAAATTTGTACTAAAAAAGTGACACCATTAGTCACATAGGTGACTAATAGTGCCACTAAATCCCTTTACATAGAAATCGACAGATTATATATTGATGTCGAGGCCTCTAGATGTGTCAGGTCTTGCCAATTTCTCGAGGATTGGCGGTGATAGAATGAAGACCTACGAAGTTTTATCTTTAATGATAGCTTTTGGTATGTTAGTTGCTACCATTATCATAGCAGCAAGATAATTGACTTCTAACTCAGGTTAGCTTTTATGTAGCAGGGCTTTGAAAAGGACCCCTTTTGTCGTCAGGCCACATTTTCAAACTAGTAAGAGATGTGAGAGCTGACGCCGGAAAACATCTACGCCTCACTTCTTCTAAGTAGTATACCATAGAAGTAGATAAAATCCCACACTGATGTGTGGGATTTTATTTTGTGTCTTATAGAGAGTGAGCTCGTAATTCTTCAGCAGAATGAGTGGAAATCCAAGCTGGTGGAATATCGAATACTGTGTAGCAACCAGTACCACCGTGTTTAGCGAGACGGTAGATACCACGAGCGTAAGCAACAAGCGCAGAGCCTGTGAATTCAGGGTTAGAATCAAGTTTTAAAGAGTATTCAACAACATGACGAGTGCCGTCAGTGCTTTCACCAGAACGAAGAACGAAGCCACCATGTGGAATACCCTTGTGGTCGCGATCAAGTTCTTCTTGGGAAATGAAGTTGACTACAGTTTCGTAACCTACGAAGTAGTTTTCCATAGTTTTGATTTCGTTTTCAATTTTAGCTTTGTCCGCATCAGGAGCAGCCACTACGTAGCATTCACGAAGGTGACCTTTGTAGCCATCAACGTCTGGAGTTTCACCATTGCGGATAGCTTCAAGGTATTGTTCTTTAGGAACAGTGTATTGACGAGCATCAAGAACACCATCGATACGACGGATAGCATCGGAGTGACCTTGGGACACGCCACGGCCCCAGAATGTGTAAGATTTGCCATGAGGCAAGATGCTTTCAGCATATACACGTTGTAAAGAGAACATGCCTGGGTCCCAACCGCAAGAAATCAATGTAGCAGTTTTAGCTTCTTTAGCTACTTTGTCTACATTAGCAAAATGTTCAGGAATACGCGCATGTGTATCGAAGGAATCGATACAGTTGAAGTATTTAGTTACCATTGGTGTTTGTTCGATAAGGTCTGTTGCAGAACCACCGCAAAGAACCATAACATCGATTTTACCTTTGAAGTTTGGTAAATCTTCCATAGTATATGTAGGAACACCAGAAACTGTTTCTAAACCTTTACGGCGAGAGAATACACCAACAAGCTCCATATCAGGTTGTAATTTTACGGATGCTTCAACGCCACGACCTAAGTTGCCGTAGCCAACGATACCAATACGAATTTTGCTCATATTAGCCTCCTATATAAATCGAGAAGTTTAATAATTAATATAACTATTATAGCACAAAATTAGGGGATTTAATATTTTTCTATAGAATCAAATGATGAGAGATATAAACGACCGATTGCACTCTTATTATAGGAGCACAATCGGCCGTTTGTTTTTATAGATATTAATTCCTATAGTGGATAAACTCGATATTCGGGATATCCTATTAGAATTTTAATTTAGAATTTCAATGTTTTGATTCTGTCAACGGCACGAATTGTATTTTCGCGGCTACCGAAAGCTGTTAGACGAAGGTAACCTTCACCGTGAGGACCAAAGCCAGAACCTGGTGTAGATACGATTTGAACTTGTTCGAGTAAAAGGTCGAATAATTCCCAACTAGTCATGTTACCAGGTGTTTTTAACCAAATGTATGGAGCATCTACGCCACCATATACAGTAAGGCCGATGGATTCAAGACCTTCTTTGATAATGCGAGCATTTTCTTTGTAGTATGCAATGTTAGCACGAGTTTGTTCACGGCCTTCTTTAGTGTATACTGCTTCAGCACCGCGTTGAATGATGTAAGGCACACCGTTGAATTTAGTGCATTGGCGACGGTTCCACAAAGGGTTTAGTGGTTGGCGGTCACCGGATTTAGTTTTGCCGGTTACTTCTTTAGGCACTACAGCATAAGCACAACGTGTACCTGTGAAACCAGCAGTTTTGGAGAAGGAACGGAATTCGATAGCTACTTCGCGAGCGCCTTCGATTTCGTAGATGGATTTTACAGTGTCTTCTGTGCTGATGAAAGCTTCGTAAGCGGAGTCGAACATCAAAATCGCATCATTATCTTTACACCATTTAATCCATTCTGCTAAACGAGCACGGCTCAAAACAGTACCTGTTGGATTGTTAGGGGAGCAAAGATATACGATATCTACTCTTTCAGAAGGGAATTCTGGAGAGAAGTTGTTTTCAGCGTAAGTAGGAAGGTAGACAACCTTTTGGAAAATGCCATCTACCGCTTCGCCAGTACGACCACCCATAACGTTAGAGTCTAAGTATACAGGGTACACTGGATCAGTAATAGCAATGATGTTGTCTTCGCTGAATAATTCTTGGATATTACCCACATCAGATTTGGCACCGTCGGATACAAATACCTCGTCAATCGCAATGTCTACACCTAATGGTTTGTAGTCGCCATCAATGATTGCTTGACGAAGAAAATCATAACCTTGTTCAGGGCCGTAACCGCGGAATGTTTCAGCTTTGCCCATTTCTTGAACCGCTTTGCTCATAGCGTCGATAATTGCTGGAACAAGTGGTAATGTAACATCGCCGATACCAAGACGAATGATATCTGCATCTGGATGAGCTGCTTGATAATCTGCAACCTTTTTAGCGATATTAGCAAATAAATAAGAACCTTGTAGGTTTAAATAGTTTTCATTAATATTAGCCATGATGACTCCTTTTTATAATCAGATTTCTCTATATATAGTAAATTATATAGAATAATGACGCAAGGATTTTCTATAGAATTTCTAGTTTATATAAATGTTGTTTTAGTTTATCACTATAAAAGGTCATATTATGGGGAATTTATTACTCGCAACCATTTATTTTATAATTCCTTTTAGAAAATTCATTTATGATGTACAATAAATAAAATTTTGCGTAGTATTTTTCTACGCTTTTTTGTTGAAAGTATATCAAAAGTATATAGCATTAACATTGTTTTAGATATAATTTAAATAAATACATATTATAGTGTGATTTTACATGAAAGTGGTGTCTTTATGCTGACGATTAGCAATAAAGGATGGCTTTTTACTTCTATATTAAGTGCATTGATGGCGTTTACGTCATTGTCGACGGATATTTATTTACCTGCCATGCCTGAGATGGGGCGAGATCTTAATGGTGATGCGGAGCTAACGTTGACTGGTTTCTTAATAGGTTTTGCGCTAGCCCAACTTTTCTGGGGCGCCGTTAGCGATAAAATTGGACGTAAGAAGCCGCTTATTATGGGGGTACTTTTATTTATCATTGGCTCTGTGGGCTGTGCCTTGAGTTCATCTATGATGGAATTATTGGCATGGCGTGTGTTTCAAGCGTTTGGTGCTTGCGTAGGACCTATGTTATCACGGGCTATGATTCGCGACTTATATGGTCGGACTGAAGCTGCTAAAATGCTATCTACCTTAGCTATTGTTATGGCCATAGCACCTATAGCAGGGCCGATGTTGGCAGGGCATTTACTTGTATGGTATACATGGCATGCCATATTCTGGTTGTTGGTTGTCATCGGTATTCTGATGCTCATTGCCGTATTAGTCATTCCAGAAACACATCCGTTAGAGAAACGTAGTAAAAAGTCGATAGGTCATACCTATAATAATTATTGGATTTTATTACGTAATAAAGGCTTTATGAAATATACGCTATGTGTCAGCTCTTTTTATATTGCTATCTATGCGTTCCTAACGGGTTCTCCTTATGTATATATTGATGTTTATGGAGTTCCCAAGGAATACTTTGGCTATCTCTTTTCTGTCAATATTATTGGCGTAATGTTACTAAGTGCTATTAATCGTCGTATTGTAAGTGCTATACGACTCGATAGGTTGTTGCGATATGCCACATTATTTGCTGCCATTTGTGTATCTGTTGTAATGGGCTTAATGATTGTGGGCTACCATTCACTGTGGTTAATTGTTATTGGTTGTTTTTTATTCTTCTCCATGAATGGTATTATTGCGGCTGTAACAAATGCCTTAGCATTAGATAGAGCTGGCAGGATGGCTGGCTCTGGGGCGGCACTACTAGGTGCCATGCAATATGGTAGTGGCATTGTATCGTCGTTGATACTTACCTTTTTACCAAATGATACGGCAGACCCTATGATGGGTGTAATTGCAATATTTGTAATTATTTGTGCTATTATCGCTTTTCCTGAAGATGAAAAATACAATCGCATATAATATTGGTGAAAGCAAGGACTTAAATTTGAGCTCTTGCTTTCATTCTTTTTTTAGGTTATAATAGTAAGGCTTATTGATGGTAAGCACTTCCTACCCCTATGTGTCGATAGGGGCATTAGTCCGAAAGAGGAGGTGATTTTGTATGAACAAATACGAAGTCATGTTTATTGTGAAACCAGCTGAAGAGGAAGCAACTAACGCTGTTATTGAAAAAGTAGAAGCTTTAATTGCTCGTGTAGGCGGCACAGTAGAAAAGGTAGATCGTTGGGGCAAGCGTCGTCTTGCTTACGCTGTGAAGAAATTCACTGACGGTTTCTATGTATTGATCAACTTTGAAGCAGATCCTGCTGAAATCAAAGAAATCGATCGTGTATTGAAAATCAACGATGAAGTCCTAAGACATCTAATTGTTAAACACGAAGCATAATTAAAGCCTGGAGGAAAACATGAACTCTGTACAAATTCTAGGTAATTTAGCTCGTGATCCTGAAGTACGCTATACCAAAACTGGTCGTGCTGTAGCAACTTTCACAGTAGCTGCAACTAACACCTATATTGATTCCACAACAAATGAGACGAAAGAACAAACTGCTTTCATCAACTGTGTTGCATGGGGTAAACTTGGTGAAGCGGCAGGCAATCTTCGTAAAGGCAGTCGCTGCTTTGTAGAAGGTCGTTTGCAAACTCGTTCTTACGAGACTCAGGACGGTCAAAAACGGTACGTTACTGAAGTAGTAGCGAACTTTGTGGGCCAATCCCTTGATATGAATACTAATTCTTTCGAAGGTGGGTCCAATTTTGATAGTTTCAGTACAGGCGGCGATGACGAAAACATCCCGTTCTAGTGTCAGGGACTCCTACTAATTCGAAAAGGAGGATTCGCAATGAGAAGAGATAGAGGCAGAAAGCCAAGAAGAAAAGTATGCGTTTTCTGTGCAGACCATATCGATCAAATCGACTATAAAGATGTTGCTAAACTTCGTCGTTTTACGACTGAACGCGGCAAAATCTTACCTCGTCGTATTTCCGGTACTTGCGCAAAACATCAACGCAAATTGACTACATCTATCAAACGTGCACGTGCAATTGCTTTATTGCCATTCACTGCTGAATAATTGATGAATCAAGGCGGTACAACCATTTGGTTGTGCCGCCTTTTTGCTTGTACGCCGAATAGGCATGACTAAACCCCCAGTTAAACTGGGGGTCGATAAAAAATTCTTAGAGAAAAGGAAAGAACCTCCTAGTGATAGAATGAAGTTGGTCTGGCAACCACAACATTTCAACATAGGAGGTTCAATGTCAATGAATGACGTAAAAAGCTTATCACATAGTAAATGGAGATGTAAATATCATATTGTTTTTGCTCCAAAGTATAGAAGACAAATAATTTATGGTCGGATAAAAGCTGATGTAGGTAAAATCTTACGAGATTTATGTAAGAGAAAAAATGTAGAGATTATAGAAGCGGAATGCTGTCCGGATCATATTCATATGTTAGTAACGATACCACCACATTTAAGCGTATCGAGTTTTATGGGATATTTAAAAAGTAAAAGTAGCCTCATGATATTCGATAAACACGCAAATTTAAAATATAAGTATGGAAATAGACATTTCTGGTGTAGAGGATATTATGTGGATACGGTAGGACGATATGAAGGAGCGATAAAAGAGTATATTCGCAATCAACTACAAGAGGATATAGCGCAAGATACATTAAACTTTAAAGAATACACCGACCCGTTTACGGGTGAGCCAGTAAAATAGGCAAAATAAAAGCCCCCGAGTAGGGGGCAGCCAGTGGTAATAGAGTGGTTGTCAGATCATTCAATGCCCTCTTTAGAGGGCCACCACTAGAGAAAGACCCTTATAGGGTCAGAGCAAACCACCCGTTCTACGGGTGGTTATGATTTGTAGTGTATATAGTTTTCCGTTGAATCATTTCTTGAAAATCATAATGTACATAAGTATACTAAGGATATGAATAGATACATGGTCGTGATATATGCTGAGGAGGAAATCTTGTGAAATTATGGAAATTTAATAAGCGCAGTTCTACCTTAGCAGATATGTCCATGAACCGTATGTTGTTAACAGAGCTCATTGCAAAGGGCGCTCTTGTAGGCGTGATAGCAGGCTTTTGTGGTGCTACGTACCGTTATTTAATCCTTGAGTCAGAGCATATTCGTTGGCATTTGATGGAGGGCATTACCATGGAATGGGCCATAGGCTGGCTAATAGTGATGGTTATCTTTGCCTTTATCGTCGACAGATTGCTCGCATGGGCCCCATTATCGGGGGGCTCGGGTATTCCTCAAATTGAAGGGGAAATGTTGGGCCTCTTTGATATGAAACCGTATCGGACGTTGGTGTCGAAGATGATTGGTGGCGTATTGACTGGTTTTGCAGGCTTTTCAGTAGGCCGTGAAGGACCAGCCGTACAAATCGGCGGCTCTGCTGGTAAAATTGTATCCTATTGGATGAATTCAGGGTTGCGTGAGCAGCGCATCTTGACTTCTGCTGGCGCAGGGGCGGGCTTAACGGCTGCCTTTAGTGCACCTGTATCGGGGGCGATGTTCGTCTTTGAAGAGGTCCATAAAAGTTTTTATCCCTACCTCGTTGTGCCAACCTTTGTGGCCACATTAATTTCTAACTATATTACGGTTAGTATCTTTGGCCTCGACCCAGCTCTTGGGTTTTCGGTAACCTCAGGGGTTCCTCTTGAGTACTTCCCTGTACTGCTTATGGTGGGCGTTATCATGGGCCTTTGTGGGGTGCTCTTCTGTCGCATGATCTTTGCGTTCAAGAAATTCTTTGAGTGGCTTAAATGCTCTCGGTTCTTGAAATTAGCCCTCACTTTTGTGACTGTGGCCATCATCGGCTATGACTCACAACTTCTTTTAGGTGGTGGCAATGATCTGGTAGGACAGCTAGCCTTTCAATCTCATGGCGTATTGCTCTTGGGGGGTATCGTACTAGGTAAGATTTTACTTACCACCTTCTGCTATGGCAGTGGTGCACAAGGCGGCATATTCTTGCCTATGCTTGTTATCGGTGCGTCAGCAGGTGCCTTTTGTGAAAGCGTACTTTCAACGTTAGGTCTCATTTCTCCTGATTTTGTACCGCAATTCGTTATTTGTGCCATGGGCGGTATGCTAGCGGCGGCGATGCGGACACCAATCTTGGCGATATTACTCGTCCTTGAAATGACGAATAGCTTCTCCAATATTTATGCCATCGGTATTGTTACACTTGTGGCATACCTTGTGGCAGAGCTTTTAAAAGAACCACCGATTTACGATTCCTTATTGCAAGCCATGAGTGGGCAAAGCCATCTAGAATCTGTACAAACCTTCTTCCAAACTAAGGTGCCTGTAGTGGCAAACTATACAGATGTACAACTACAAGACTTGGCATTGCCAGATGGTACATTAATCGTAAGTATTCGTCGCAATGGAACATACATTGTGCCCCTTGGTGATGTAAAACTTGAACCAGGTGACGAGCTACAAGTCTCTTGTGAACGAGGACGATTAAAAGCAGCGAAAGACTTTTTCCAATCGAATTAGTTATAGCAAAGAGATATCTCCAATCTAAGTAAAGGGAGGCCTTATTATGCTGGATAACATTATAGTATTTTATATATTCTTTACCATAGTCGGCTTTTTAGCGGCTATGCTAGGGACCATCATTGGTGCTGGAGGGGGCCTTGTGTTCGTTCCTCTCTTCATGTACTGGTTCCCTGAGTGGTCTCCATCCATGATTGTAGGGACATCGCTCTTTTCCGTTATGTGTAACGCCGTTTCTGGATCTATTGCGTATATTAAGCAGAAAAAGGTGCTTATCAGTGCAGCCATTGTCTTTAGTTTAGCTACCTTACCAGGAGCTATCTTGGGGGCTCAAATGTCTGGTTGGTTTTCTGGACAGGGCTTTATGTTTGCCTTTGGGTGCTTTATGCTATGCGCTTCTGGTTTGATTGGGTTTAAAAATTTCCGTAAAGGGGAACGAAAGGAAGAAAGCCTTACCCTTGATCAGCTAACATATAGCAAGCCTATCGGTATTAGCATTAGCTTTTTTGTAGGTTTTATCTCCAGTATCTTTGGTATCGGTGGTGGTCTCATCCATGTGCCTGCCTTGATTTATCTCATGGGGTTTCCTACCCATATGGCTACAGCTACAAGCCAATCCATCCTTGCTGTATCTACAATGATAGGCGTTATAACCCATTTATTGGAAAATCATATCGTATTTAGTATTGCTATTCCTACTAGTATTGGCGCTATCTTTGGGGCCCAAGTAGGGGCGAGAATTGCTAAACGGTTGAAAGCAAAATCTATCCTTGCCCTTATGAGCGTTGCAGTCTTTGCACTAGCTGTACGTCTTATCCTTAAGTCTGGTATTTTGGGATAATATGGCTTCTCTAATCATCAGTAGAAATTTGAATACTATACTTCTTATGTTCTAGCTAGTATGAACTGATAGATTTGATATATTTACTATAAGTCCTCTAGTGGTTGCTCGAAAGAGTTATATCGCTAGAGGGCTTTTTATGTGAAAGTGAACGATTATTAGTAGGGGAATCTAAAAGTTATGATTAAAAGTCATACTTAAATATAAATGAGAATGAAGAAATTGAAATAAATGGAAATATACAGTTTTGTGTATAATTTATGTAAACTATTTCCTATAGAATTATATACACGATACGTCAAGTTTTATGGGCAATTTGGCAGTTATTTATTATAGAGTTCTTTAATTACTAAGTAAATAAAATAGTTTTATTTTAATATGTGAAAAAATGAGTACATGATAATGCCATTGAGATGCACTTTCAAGTAAAGAAATAAAAAAGCGGTGCATATCGAGAATTATTAGAAGACATATAAATTATGCATAATTATAGTAGTGAGAATGAGAACGGCGTATACTAAATATAAGACAAATTCCTTAAGAGAGGATAGGAGGATATACAAGTGAGTACGCTTATAAAAGATTATGAACGTTTTGCCAAGGAGGCAAAAGAGATTTGCAAAGATCGTGTCTATACTGATCATTTACGTCGTTATGCATATGGTGTTGACGCGTCCTGTTATAGCTATTTACCAAAGGTTGTTGTAAAGGCTGAGGATGAACGTGAAGTAAGACGCCTTATTCGTTTGTGCCAACAATGTGGTACACCATTTACATTCCGTGCAGCTGGTTCTTCTTTATCTGGTCAATGTTCCAGTGAAGATGTGCTTATCGTATGTAATGATGGCTTCAAAAAAATGGAAGTTATCGACGATGGCAAGGCTTTAAAATGCGAATGTGGTGTTATTGGTTCCGATGCGAACGATTTATTGAAACCTTATAACCGCAAAATCGGTCCAGATCCTGCTACACTTGCAACAGCATTAGTAGGCGGTATTTTGAACAATAACTCCTCTGGTATGTGCTGTGGTACGGCTCAAAACTCCTATAAAACAATCCGTTCCATCCGCGTTGTATTACTAGATGGTACTGTTCTCGATACATCCGACAAAAAATCTATTGAACAATTCCTTCGTGAAAAACCTCAAATGGTTGAAGATATCTTGCAATTGCGCAAAGAAATCTTGGCTGATGAAGAATTGACTCATTTGATTCATCACAAATACAAAATCAAAAATACTACAGGCTATGGCTTGAACTCCCTTGTTGATTTCGAAGATATTATCGACATTATCAATCACTTGTTCATCGGTTCTGAAGGTACATTGGGCTTCGTATCTGAAATCGTGTACAACACTGTTGAAGACGTACCTCATAAAGGTTGCGGTCTCATGTTCTTCAGCACGTTGAACGATGCATCTCTTGCGGTTGTAGCCTTGGCTAATATGGGCCGTGAAAAGGTTGTTGCTGCTGAAATGATGGACTATCAATCCTTAAAAGCAGTTCAAACTCTTGAAAATGTACCAGACTTCGTTCGTGAAGTACCAGAAGGTACAAGTGCAATCTTGTTCCAAACTGAAAGCTATTCCAAAGAAACTGTAGATGAAAACTTAGCTTTCATTAAAGAACAATTGAAAGATATCCCAACAGCTATCCCAAGTCTTTATTCTCAAGATCCTAAAGAATACGATTCCTGGTGGGCAATCCGTAAAGGTATCTTGCCTATCGTTGGTGGTCAACGTAGAAAAGGTACTACTGTTATTACCGAAGACGTTTGCTTCCAAATTGAAGACTTTACTAAAGGCATTGAAATGCTTACTGAATTATTCCACAAATACGATTTCGTTGATGGTGGTGTAATCTTCGGTCATGCTTTGTCTGGTAACGTTCACTTTAACATTACACCTGATTTTAGCGACCCTAAAGATACTAAGAACTTCGGCGACTTGGTAAAAGAAATGTCCGAACGCGTATCTGGTTTCGGTGGCTCTTTGAAAGCCGAACATGGTACAGGCCGCATGGTAGCACCGTTTGTTGAAATGGAATGGGGCCGTAAAGCATACGAAATCAATCGTCGTATCAAAGCTATCTTTGACCCTGAACGCATCTTGAACCCAGATGTTATGATCACTGATGATCCAGATGTGTACAAGAAAAACCTTAAAGCTCAATGCGTTATCGACGATGCTTTCACAATCTGTATGGAATGCGGTTTCTGTGAAAAACATTGTCCAAGCCGTAATTTAACATTGACTCCTCGTCAACGTATCGCATTGTTGCGTGAAACTAAACGCCTTGAAAACGAAGGCAATTTCACATTGGCATCTGAACTTAGAAAAGGCTACGAATACTTTGGTGTAGACACTTGTGCTGCTTGCTCTATGTGTAAAGGTCTTTGCCCACTCAGCATCGATACTGCTCAAATTGCATTGTCCATGCGTCGTATTGATCCACCTGCACCAGAATTGGCTAAGAAAATCTACGATAACTTCTCCACAACACTTCAAATGTGTCGTGCTGGCGTAAGTCTTGAAGGCATTGCTGGTTCCATCATTACACAAAAAGCAATTTCTAAGATTACTGAAGGTTTACATGGCGTAACAGGTGTTACACCATATGTTCCTAAAACAACTCCTAAAGCTAATCGCTATAAATTGAAAAACCGCATTAAACCTACAAACTTTGAAAAGGTTGTATACTTCAGTACATGTGCAAACCGTGCCTTCAAACCTAACCAAGGTTATGACGATGATCGCAGCTTGCAACAAGTTGTAGAAAGCCTTTGCAACAAAGCTCATATCGATATTATCTATCCAGAACATATCGAAAACCTCTGCTGTGGCTTGAGCTTTGAAAACTACGACGACGTTCATGAACGGGCTGTAAAAGATTTGCACGATGCATTGATGAAAGCATCTCAAAATGGTAAATATCCAATCGTGATCGACCATAGCGCATGCTTCAACCATGCTTTCAAACATATGCCAGACTTAGAAATCAACGATATTTCTGAATTCTTGTGCAAATACGTAGTACCTCATCTCGACATTGAAAAATGCGATGAACGAGTAATCGTACATAAACAATGTAAGATTAAATCTTTGAACAAATCTCAATACATTGAAGACTTGGCTCGTCTCTGCACAGACCATGTATTCAATATCAAATCCTTCGCATGCGATGGCTTTGCTGGTCAAAAAGGTTTCTTTACACCAGAACTTAACAAATCTGCTACAAAAGACCTTGCAGGTGAAATTGCTGAATACGGCGCAACACTAGGCGTAAGCTCCAGTTCTACATGTGAAATTGGTCTTGGTGAAAGCGGTGGCATCCCATTTGTAGGCGTTGCATTCCTATTAGACCGTTGCTCTAAGGCTAAAAAATAAAACAATAACTTGAAGAAGGTCTCTATATTTATTGTTAAGTGTTTATTTTTCTAATAAATATGGTATACTATATGTAGATAGTAGAGTGTATAAGATTACCTACAATATAACAAAAAAAGGACGAGTTGCAGCTCGTCCTTTTTCTTATATCATTATGATATGTAGCTTGGAGATTATTTATGAATGGAATATATGATATGAGAAGAATTTTGCCTATACTTGCATTACTTATATTTATTAGTGGTTGTGGAGTAAATCAGAATACAAATAATAGTAATACAGAAAGCAATGCTAAAAGTTCTAGTATATCCACTCAAGACAGTAGCAAAATGACTAAACTAGATAGCCACTTAACTGTCGCTAAGCAGGCTTTATCTGCTGGCGATTATGTTAAAACCATCGAAGAGGCTACAGCCTCTATTAAAGATAACCCCAATAGTTCCGAAGCCTATTCTGTGCGTGGATTTGCTACAGCTTTACATGGCAATACAGCTAAAGGCTTAGCAGATACTAAAAAGGCCTATGATTTAGATCCTAATAATGTAGCGAATTACTATAATATGGCCATGGTGTACAAGTTGCAAGGCCAATTAAATGAGTCTAAACAATGGTTTGAAAAGGTATTAGAAACGGACCCTAGCAACACTTGGTCCGTCTATGGTATTGCTACCATTTATGCAGACCAAGGGGATGATACTAAGGCCCTTGATTGGCTTGAAAAGGCGATTAACATTGATCCATCTGTGAAAGCTGTAGCCGCTGAACAAGACCATTTTGAACGCTTTCACAATAATACGCGATTTAAAACATTAGTAGGATTATAGACATGGATGTAAAACAGATGATTCGCCTTGTTATAAAGGTAGTAGGATTTATATATTGGTTTGTTTTTCTATATCTTGGTGGTCTAATGGTCGTAGACTGGGCAGGATTTATGTCCCAACATAATATAGAAACACCTCTATTCCTTACATATTTAGTGTTTGTAGGTTGTTTTGTAACGCCGTATATCATGCTGTACTGGAAGAAGCTGAATCCTAATGCGAAAGCTCCATTTTGGGTGAGCCATCTCTCCGAATATATGGCGCGATTAGAAGATCGTCATAGTATATGGTTTGATGTATTATATGTACTAAAATTATTGCTCTATTTCGTAATAATTCTGTGGATGCTTTGTATCATATTACTCACCTTAGCAGTTATTGCGTGGACAGTAGTCCTAATTTTGCTAAGCAATTGATGGTGTAAATGCTTTGATCAATGGTGAAGCCTAGTAGTGTGCAATATATTTACATTGTTTTCTCTACTAACGCTTCTTGTAGAATTTGGGAGAAATTGATACCTTTTGCTAGCGCTCTATCGTTTAGCCATGCAGGAATAGTTAAGGTTTTCTTTACAGATTTACTATTTTTAGCTAAATCAATGTCTGTTTGTACTAATGTAGGATAGGTTGTATCCGTGCAAGGTAAGTTACGAATAGATGTAGGGGTTGGTAAACTTTCTCCATCTTCTAAGGCTCCTAAAATATATAGTTCCATTGCTTCTTGAGCATTGGTTACGAGCTCTGTTAGGGTTGAGCCAGTACTGCTAGTATATTCTAAGTCTGGAAACTCCGCCCAGAAACCATCAGCGTCATCATGGATTATGGCAGGGTATATAAATTTCATAGGTCCTCCTCATTTTAGTCCTGTACGTTTTAAAATTGCATTTAATAAACCGATAGGCACATCTTTTCCATGTACGGCAATCACTTCAACTTGCTCATCCTTTTTCAAACGATGATGACTACCGCGTTGCTGTACATCCTTCCAGCCGTTTTTTAGTAGCAGTTTTAGTAGATCTTTATCTTTCATAGGCTCTCCTTTTATAGTAACACGTGTACACGTATAAAACAATTGATAGGAGTTATATTTCTTATATTTCTAGTCTAACCGTATATAAAGTAAAATAGGGGTGACCATTGGTCACCCCTGATTCTATTAGTCACTTGACAAACTAGATGTATGATTTATACGCATTAATTCTATTTATATAAGTTACATTAGTATATAATTAAGGTATATAAATCGGGTTGTATATTGATGAAAGGAGAGAATTCATCATGAAACCATTGGGGAAACGGATTGCAATGGCTGTGGTGTGTGCGGCCACATTGACATCTCCCTTGTTGTTGAGCGGTTGTAGTATGTCAGAACTATGGCAAGGTAGTGAACAGAGTCGTAAGGAAATTGCGCAGCGGTCTGAACAGGATCAAGTACAGTTGTTTAATCAATATGTGAAAGCTGTAAGCCGATTTAATCGCATGGCGGTAATGTTTGATTATGCGAATACTCCAACGCTTAACGGGTTAAAAGCTGGGCAGCATTTAACTGTATTTAATACACCGAACTTTAAGCAATTGCAAAAAGAATTAGAAGAGGCTAAGCAAGCCGGTATTCCTTATGATGAAATGAAAGAGCCTTTAGATAAGCTACTTTCAAAATTGAACGAAATTACACCGGTAGCGGAAGAGCTCGATGCATACTATAAATCTAAAGGGTATACCACAGACAACTATGCTAAGGAGCAACAATTAGGTCCTAAATATGTTCAGTTGTATGAACAATTTATTCCTATTTATGCTGACTTTGATAATATTATGCATAAAATCAATACGGATCGATTACAACAACGGTTACAACAATTGCGCGATGCAGGTAAGAAAAATGCAGCCGCTGCACAAGAGGTTTCTTTGCGACTTACTGCAGTCTTAGAAAAGCTAGATAGTGAAAAAGAACCAGATGTAAATGCTATCAATCAAGAGTTACAAGCTATTGGCGATTTAGCGAATGGTATTTCTAGTCCTAAGTATGACTCTGTTAAGACCTCTGTAAACTCTACGATTGGTGCCATTCGTACCTATATGGGATCCAAACAAGATAACGATTATAAACATATGGTTGAGGCCTATAACCGTTATATTTCCAATATGAATACAACCAATATGAATGAATTGGATCAATAAGCAAGCTAGAAGAATAGTGTGATAAATTAATAGGCATATATAAGATATAAAACAGAAAGCTATATCGAATGAGGATATCATTTGATACAGCTTTTATGTGTTTATAGGCTAGATATAGTTACTAAAATAGTTATGAGATTACATGCAGATGGTATAAGCTCTCTTGTACCTAACTACATTTTTCTAATGGTTGTTATTCGATTGGATAGGGAGAATAGCACGAGAGCTACCCAGATACAGCCAAAAGCGATGAGTTGGGCTGTGCCAAAGCTTTCACCAAAATAGAAGATGGCCAAGAAAAAGCCCATGGTGGGAGATAGGTATTGTAAAAATCCTAGTACATTCAATGGCAAAAGTTTTGCGCCGTACGAGAAGAGGATGAGCGGAATTGATGTTGTGAGTCCTGCACCGATGAGGAGTAGGCCGGTGGATGTTATATTCTCAAGAAAGACCCAGGAAGAGGTATCTATGGTTGCTAAATACCATAGCGCTATCGGTGTAACAAGCCACGCTTCCATCGCAATACTCGAAAATGGATGGATGGTGAGGCGTTTTTTGATAGCCCCATAGAGACTAAAAGTTACGGCTAGTACAATGGAAATAATCGGTAGCGAACCTAGCTCATAGGTCATGATAGATACACCCAACACGGCGATGGCGATGCTTAATTTTTGTGACCATAGCAAGGTTTCTTTGTAGATAACGATGCCGAGCAATACGTTGAGGAGGGGGTTGATATAATACCCGAGGCTAGTATCGAGAACGTGTTGGTTGGTAACAGCCCAAATATAAGTGAACCAATTGACGCTAATAAGGGCAGCTGCCAATAATAATAGGCCGAACTGTGAAAGATGCGTGCGCAAGTGTTGAATATCGATGCGCAGTTGTTGGCGGCCCATAGCAAGGATGATGAAGATCATCCAAACACCAGACCAGATGATGCGGTGCGATAGCACTGAAAAGGATGAAACTTGGTTAAGTAGTGCCCAATAAAGAGGGAGTAAGCCCCAGATTAAGCAACAGAGCAAAGTCGTACTGAGCCCTTTTTTATTTATATCATTCATAATGCAACCTCCTCTTATTGATAGCATTATTATATCATGCTGATAGCTGATAGCTGATAGCTGATAGCTGATAGCTGATAGCTGATAGCTGATAGCTGATAGGGCGTAGATATGGGTGAATTTGCTATTCAATAGTCAATCAAAATACATGCATGCGTTTAAGTTATTTTATATATGCGTTAGTTATAACTTGAAATTTGTTACTTATGATTAACTGTTATGTTCATTGACTTTGTGCATAATCTTACACTATATTGGACTTAGAACAACGAATATAGAGAATAGGTGTCGCAAGACTTAATAGAGAAATCGGTACAAGCCGATGCGGTCCCGCCACTGTAAGGACGAGCCTGCTTTCATATATGTCACTGGAGAAATCTGGGAAGGCGAAAGCGAGGCGATGAGCCCGAGCCAGGAGAACTGCCTATTTGATAATCACCGTTATGTACCTACGAGCGATAGGAAGGGGATTGAGGTATGCTGGTTTCAGTGTTTTTTGGCGTACCTTTCAATAAGAAACCTTACGTGTCACTTTTGGGTGGCACGTTTTTTGTTGCCCTTGAAAGTGGCTGTTTAGCGTATGAATCAGGCTTTATAATTATTGAATTAATGGACACAGATTTGAGGTTATTGTGATCCAAGTATAGGAAAGCTCGAGTGATTCATAGATATAACAATTCGCAGGTACGGTGCGCTGTTTCTCGGTATGGTTTCGAGTTGAAAAGGAGGCACATATATGTCTGACAAAAAGACTTCGAAGGACGCAGAACGCGATCTATTGGCACCTGTATCCTTTGACGAATTTGAGAAACCTACGTATGAACAATGGCAGGCTGAAGTTGAAAAGGCGTTAAAAGGTGGCGACTTCCACAAGAAGATGTTCACTAAAACCTATGAAGGTATTACGTTGCAGCCAATTTACACACCTGCACTGCATGGGGAAAAAATTCCAAAAGGTGTATACCCTGGGGCAGGCGAGTTCCTACGTGGCACTAAGGCAAGTGGTTATATTAAAGAGTCTTGGGGCGTATCCCAGTACGTAGACGATTCCTTGCCTAAAGATGCTAACCATGCAAGTTTATACGAAATTGTAAAAGGCGGCACCATCCACAACATCCGTCTTGATGAGGCGACACGCCATGATCAAGATGTGCAAGTAGGCGCATCCGTTGGCGTTGGCGGTACATCCTTGTCCACCATGGATGACTGCAAACAATTAATCGAGCGTTTCAATCTTAAAGAAAACCCTTTATACATTGAAACAGGCGCTTCTGCGGCAATCTTGCTTGGTATGTTGGCAGCCACTGTGAAAGCCTCTAAAAAACAAACAGCTGACTTAAAAGGTCTTGTTGGTGCAGACCCTGTTGGGGTTTTTGCTAAAGACGGTGCATTGCATATTTCCTTAGATACAGCCTTTGATGAAATGGCACATACTGTTGTATGGGCTAAAGAACAAGCTCCAGAGCTTAAAACAGTGCTCGTGTCTGGTGATGTGTACGCTAATGGCGGCGCTAACGATGTACAGGAAGTGGCTTACGCATTGGCTACAGCCGTTTGCTACGTGCGTCAATTGGCACAGCGCAACATCGATATTCACACCATCGCTAAGAGCATGATGTTCACTTTCTCCTTGGGTGCAAACTTCTTTATGGAAATCGCTAAATTGCGTGCGTTGCGCGTACTTTGGGCTCGCATCATGGAAGCGTTCGGCGCTGAAGAAGCAGACCGTGCCGTTCATGTACACGGCAGAACATCGGCTTTCACAAAAACTGTATACGACCCATATGTAAACTTGTTGCGCAACACAACACAAGCATTCTCTGGCGTTGTAGGCGGTTTAAACAGCCTTGAAGTATCTCCATTCGACCAACCAATTCGTAAAGCGGACGATTTCTCTCGTCGTATTGCTCGTAACATCCAAGTTATGTTGCAAACTGAATTCGAGTTGCGTCAACCTGTGGACCCTGTAGGCGGTTCTTGGTACGTGGAAACATTGGCTGCTGAATTATGTGAAAAAATCTGGGCTGAGTTCCAAACTATCGAATCTAAAGGTGGCATCGTGGCGGCCTTGAAAGAAGGCTATCCACAAGCTCAAGTTAAAGCTATTCTTGATGAACGCTTCAAAAATCTTGCATTCCGCAGAGATGTGGCTGTAGGTAACAACATGTATGCGAACATGACAGAAGAGCTATTAGATCCTAAACCAGAAAATCAAGAAACATTGCGTCAAAAACGTGTTGCTCACATTGAAGAATACTTGGCAAGTGCGGAGCCAGATGCTGTTTCTAAAGCACAGGCTACCCTAGAAGCAAGTACGACAGAGCCTGGCGCTTTAATTGGTCTCATCGAGCTTGGGGCGTTGCAAAAATTGACGATCCGTCAAATCCGTAAGTCTTTAGACGCTGGCGATATTTCTTCTGAAACGATCGAACCAATCACGGCTCATCGCTGGACTGAACAATTTGAAGCACTTCGCATGCGCACTGAAAACTATAAACAACGTACGAAAGACAATGTGAAGGTATTCTTGGCTAATATGGGCCCAATTCCTCAACACAAACCTCGTGCGGACTTCTCCACAGGCTTCTTTGAAGTAGGTGCTTTTGAAGTTATTAAAAATGACGGCCATGAAACTACGGCTGACGCTGCGAAGGCGGCTCGTGAAAGTGGTGCTGATGTTGTCGTTATCTGTTCCACAGATGATACATATCCTGAATTAGTACCACCACTTGCTAAAGAATTGAAAGAAACTATGCCGAATGTAACGGTTATCTTGGCAGGGGCACCGCCTAAGGACCTTGAGCCTGTATATCGTGAAGCTGGCGTAGACGACTTCATTTCCGTTCGTGCAAATTGTTACGAAATCTTGAATACATTACAAGATAAGAAAGGGATGTGAGCTCATGTTTAAAAATCCAGACTTCTCCTCTCTTGGCTTGGGAACGCAGTCACCGACATCTCGCGATGCATGGCTTGCTGAACTTCAAAAAGAAACAGGAAAAAGCTTTGAAGATTTATACAATACAACAATGGAGCAAATCCAACTAAAACCTCTCTACACAGAGATGGATTATGAAGGGATGACACACCTTGACTATATGGCTGGTGTACCTCCATTCTTGCGTGGACCTTATTCCACAATGTACGTTACTCGTCCTTGGACAGTACGTCAGTACGCTGGTTTCTCCACTGCGGAAGAATCCAATGCGTTCTATCGTCGTAACTTGGCAGCGGGCCAAAAAGGTTTGTCTATTGCCTTTGACCTTGCTACACACCGTGGCTATGACTCTGACCATCCTCGCGTAGTAGGCGATGTTGGTAAAGCGGGCGTTGCGGTAGACTCCATCCTCGACATGGAAATTCTATTCTCTGGTATCCCTCTTGACCAAATGTCCGTATCCATGACAATGAACGGCGCCGTATTGCCTGTTATGGCGTTCTACATCCTAGCAGGTGAAGAACAAGGCGTTGATAAAAAGGTTATGGCTGGTACGATCCAAAATGATATCTTGAAAGAGTTCATGGTACGTAATACCTATATTTACCCTCCAGCTACGTCCATGCGTATCATCGGCGATATCTTTGCGTATACATCCCAGTACATGCCTAAGTTCAATAGTATCTCCATTTCTGGCTACCATATGCAAGAAGCGGGCGCTACTGCAGACATCGAATTAGGTTACACATTGGCGGATGGTCTTGAATACATCCGTACAGGTGTAAATGCAGGCCTTCACGTAGATAAATTCGCACCACGGTTGTCCTTCTTCTGGGCAATCGGTAAAAACTACTTCATGGAAGTGGCAAAAATGCGTGCGGCACGTATGTTGTGGGCTAAGATTATCAACAGCTTCGGCTCTGAAAATCCTAAATCCATGGCACTTCGTACACATAGCCAAACATCTGGTTGGTCCTTAACAGAACAAGATCCGTTCAACAACGTGGCTCGTACATGTATGGAAGCGATGGGTGCTGCATTAGGACATACGCAATCTTTACATACGAATGCACTTGACGAAGCCATTGCGTTGCCTACGGACTTCTCTGCACGTATTGCGCGTAATACTCAGCTTTACATCCAAGATGAAACTAAAGTATGTAAAGTTATCGACCCATGGGGCGGCTCCTACTATGTAGAAGCGTTGACTGATGAATTGATTCGTCGCGCTTGGGGTCATATCCAAGAAATCGAATCCCTTGGTGGTATGGCGAAAGCGATTGACACAGGTCTTCCTAAGATGCGTATCGAAGAAGCTGCGGCTCGTCGCCAAGCTCGTATCGACTCTGGTCGTGAAGCAATCATCGGTATCAACAAATACCGTCTAGATAAAGAAGATCCATTGGATATCCTCGACGTAGATAACACAGCTGTACGGGAAGCGCAAATTCGTCGTCTCGAACAATTGCGTGCTAACCGTGACGAAGATAAGGTTCAATCCTGTCTCGAAGCGATTACAAATGCTACAGAATCTGGGGAAGGCAACTTGCTTGCCCTTGCACTTGAAGCCGCTCGTGCTCGTGCATCCTTGGGTGAAATTTCCTTTGCTGTTGAAAAAGTTTGTGGCCGTCATAAAGCGGTTATCCGCTCTATTTCCGGCGTATACTCCAGCGAATATGAAGATGACGATGTAATCAAAGAAGTACGTCAAATGGCGGATGATTTCGAAGAACTCGAAGGTCGTCGCCCTCGTATTATGATTGCTAAGATGGGCCAAGATGGTCATGACCGCGGTGCCAAAGTTATCGCTACATCCTTCGCGGATATGGGCTTTGACGTAGATATCGGACCATTGTTCCAAACTCCAGAAGAAACAGCACAAGATGCGGTGGATAATGACGTTCACATCGTCGGCTTCAGTTCTCTTGCGGCAGGTCACAAAACATTGTTACCTCAACTTGTAGAAGAACTCAACAAGCGAGGTCGTGGAGATATTTTAGTTGCCATCGGCGGCGTAATCCCTGCTCAGGACTATGAGTTCCTACGCGAACATGGCGCAGTGGCTATCTTTGGCCCTGGTACAGTTTTGCCAGTAGCGGCGAAAAAATTACTAGAAACATTGACTAGCCACGTTCAAGACGAAGGCAATGACTGACACCTACCGTCCCGACTGGGTGCCAGAAGATGCGAAGAAAGATGATACCTTTGCGTGTCACGTGATGAAAGGCGTCAAGGAAATGCACGATGGCCTCTTGTCTAGCTCCGCTCATCTGGCTCCGTCGGTACGTCCCGTACAGCGGCGAAAGAAGTTAACTGTCGCTGATTATGTACGCGGTATCGAGCAGGGGGACCGCGTTATACTTTCACGGGCTATTACATTAGTAGAAAGTAATAATAAGGAACACTTTAAATTAGCTCAACAAGTATTACAAGCCGTATTACCTCGTACGGGCAAGGCGTTGCGCATCGGTATTACTGGTGTGCCTGGGGCCGGTAAAAGTACATTTATTGAAGCCTTTGGTAACATGCTCATTGAAGCTGGTTACAAGGTTGCCGTACTTGCTGTAGACCCTACAAGCCAAGTCACAAAAGGCAGTATTTTGGGCGATAAAACGCGGATGGAAACGTTGACGAAACATCCTGAAGCCTATATCCGTCCATCGCCGGCTGGTGGTACACTAGGCGGTGTGGCTCGTAAAAGTAGAGAAACGATGCTACTTTGCGAGGCTGCTGGGTACGATATCATTCTCGTCGAAACCGTTGGGGTTGGGCAAAGCGAAGTTACTGTGCGCTCCATGGTAGACTTCTTTATGCTCATCGTCTTAACTGGTGCAGGCGATGAATTGCAAGGCATCAAAAAAGGCGTTATGGAACTGGCTGATGCTATTGTGGTCAACAAGGCTGATGGGGACAACCTCAAGCGTGCTCTCATCGCTCGTAGCGATTACGATCGTATGTTACATTACATTCGTCCCGCTACGGAAAAATGGAAGACCCAAGCTTACACATGTTCAGCCGTTACGAAGGATGGTCTCGACGAATTGTGGGATGTGATCCAAGAATTTGCTGAACAAGGTAAAGAAAATGGGGTATTCTTAAAACGACGTCAAGAACAATCCCTCCGTTGGGTACGCGATATGATTGACGAACACTTGCACAACCTATTCTTTAACAATGTAGTCATTCAAGGTCGCATGGGGGAAGTTGAAAATGCTGTCTTAGACGGTGAAATGAGCGAATCACAAGCCGTTGAAGAATTAATTGGAGTTTTTGACAAGTCCATTAAATGAGTAGATAGCTATATACCTATTTGATAAGATGGCATAACTTATCTATTAAGACACTCCGATTAGCTATCATACTGATTTAGATATATAAGATGTATCCATCCATAAAAGGCATAGTATCAAAACTGCTGTTGGTAAACAAGTAGTAAGATACTGTGCCTTTTTCTATGCCGATGAAAGCGTATTCATGAAATAAATTTCATATATTTATACTTAATACTTTCATATATATCATATATGATATATAATTTAATCATAGATTGTTACTTGTGTGTAATTAAAAAGAGAGGGTCATTATGAAACCACTAGTAAAGAAAATGCTAACAGTAGTATTGTGCACATCAACTCTAACAGCGCCATTATTTTTGACAGGATGTAGTGTTTCTAAGGTTGCCAATAGCGTACAACAAGGTGTTCAAAAGACATCACAAGATGACGTTAAAGTGTTTAACAACTACATTAAAGCCGTTGGCGATTTTAACAGTCATACAGTGCGCTTTGGCTATGCTATCGGCCCAGACATTCAACAACTAAGAGAAGGTCAACATTTAACAAGCTTTATGTCACCACATTTTGATTCTTTACAAAAGAACTTACAAGCCGCTAAAGATGCTGGCGTGCCATATGATGATATGAAAGAACCTTTAGATAACGTATTGGCTGTATTAAAGGATATTGTACCAGTAGCCAGTGAATTGGATACGTACTACCAAACTAATTCATATCAAGCAGATAATTATGCTAAGGAACAACAATTAGGACCTAAATACGTTCAATTATATGATCAGTTCTATGCAGCGTATAATCAGTTAGACGCAGTAATTCACAAACATAATACAGAAAATCAACAAGAACAGTTGAAAGAACTTAAAGAGTCTGGCAAGAAAAATGCAGCGGCAGCTCAAGAAGTTCATTTACGTTTAACTGCTTTATTGGATGGCTTTGAAGAGGGTAAACAAATTGATGTAAATGCAGCTAACCAAGAGTTACAAGGCATCATGGACGTATCTAATAGTATTACTAGTTCGGAATATAACAGTACTAAGAATTCATTAAATACAGCTATTGGTAGAATTCGTACATTCTTAGGTGACCAAACAAATGACCATTATAATGATATGGTTGAATCCTATAATCGCTTCATTGGCAGTATGAATCGTTTGGATATGAACAAACTTGATAAATAATATCTAATGGTATATACCGTTTCGTATAATGTTAGAGAGGGTCTTAAAATGAGTAAAAAAATGTTGTTACCAGTTGGCGTAGTTGTTTTAATCATAGGTGTTATTATCTTATTGTTGAATCCAGATCCAGCTGCAACAAATTTAGAAATTGCAAGAAATGCTACTAATGCACGAGATGCAGCTAAAGCAATTTCTTCTAACAATCAAACTTATGCTTGGATGTATTCTATCGGCATGTTCTGTAGTGGCTTTGGCTTGTCCTTAACAATCGGTGGCATACTTGTAAAATTCCTTAAAAAAGACTAATAAATCATACGAATGTAATGGTTATGCTATGGTTAAATCATGACGGAATTTAGGCTTGGCAAAGGAAAAATAGAAGTAGAGTAGAAGCAGAATAAAAGCAAAATAAAAGCAAAATAAAAGTAAACTTAAAGGCTATACTAATATGTGTATTATCATTAGTATAGCCTTTTTTGTCTCATACATATTTTTGGATGCCCTAAAACATGATATAATAAAGGTTATTGGGGCCTAGAGGGTAAAGGCTTTTGGAGGTTAGTATGAGTAGCATAGCGCATTTATTTGTAGCTGGTGGATTTGTTATGTATCCGCTAGTAATTTTTTTGCTCTTTGCATTGATGATTGGCATTGAGCGTATCATTTTATATCGTAAGTTTACAAAGGACTTGCGTCGCTTTAATAAGGTGTTAGAGAAGAATCAATCTTGGGTCATGTTACCAAGTGTTCTGGAACGCGACACAGAGGAGCTTGGTTCTTTATTTGCTCGCGCTATGCGCAGTGCAAAGAACTATAATGGTCTAGAAAACCGTTTGCAAGACGTAGTATCTTACGCAGATGAGCGTTTAAAACGCGGCCTTAGCTGGCTCAGCATGATTGTAACGATGGCACCGTTGTTAGGGCTATTGGGGACTGTGCTGGGTATGATTCGCGCCTTCGCTGTCGTAGGCGGCGATATTGGAGCGCCTACAATCATTACAGGCGGTGTATCCGAAGCCTTAGTGGCAACGGCTACAGGCTTGACTGTAGCTATTATCGCTCTTGGCTTTCACAGTTACTGTGCAGCAAAAGTAAATGATTCTATTACTACATTAGAGCATGAGTGCGGCAACATCCTCGATGCGTACAACGAGGAACATGATATATGAGACGACGCACATTAGGGGTTAAAAAAGAACCGACAATCATGATTATCCCTATGATCGATATCGTATTTTTCTTATTGGTATTTTTCATGGTTGGCACGCTGTACATGAATACAGAGCAACAAATTCCGCTTAATTTGCCATCTGCATCGACATCTACAGCAAAATCTATTGAACCTATTACAATTACGCTCACCACAACGCACACGCTATATATCGACAATCAGGAAATCTCTTCCGACCGCTTGGCCGAAGAGGTACAATCTATCGTGAAGCAGGCACCTCGACAAGCTTTTGTCATTCGCGCATCTAAGGATGTTTACTATAGCGAGGTTATCGCCCTATTGGACATGCTCAAGGTGAATGGCGCTAAATATATTAGCGTCGCTACGGAACGGAAGTGATTCTATGTTTGAATCGCATTATTTGAAACCGTTTATTGTGTCCTTGGGGATTACGACTATGCTGATTTCTGGTATGGGCCTTTCTTTGCGGGGAATGGCAGGTACCGGTGCTGCCTATGATGCAGCGGAAATTAGCTTTAATTTGCCTGATGATGGTGAAAGCGATACAGGGGTTGAAGCTGTTGATACTGAACCGAAACCAGCAGAAAAACCTATGGAAAAGCCACAGGATGTAACTCCAGAAGGTGCGGTACTTAAGGCGAATTCCTCGGTGGATGAACGCAAGCAAGAGGATGAACGTACTAAAGCGTTAAGTGAAAGTACAGCAGCATCTAGTGTGCGCCGAGAATGGGCCGTTCCAAAGGCTATTGAATCGGAAACGAGTAGCAGTGAACAAGCTGTAGTTACACACGGGGCTGATTCTAAGGATGGAAAATCCTCCAAGAATAGTAAAGCGCCTATCGGTAAAAATATAACATCAGATCCGAATGCAACTGAAAATGGGGTGCCTGAATCTAGTGACTTATCCTTCTTATCTAATTTAGCATTGAGTCTATTGACGCCAGGGCAACAAGCACTTTTACAAAAACCAGATATTAATCCTCATGACTACTTGCGGACTGTGCAAGAACAGGGGCGAGCATCTGTCGTAACAGGCAAGGTGGTAGTACGAGTTAACTTTGATGTTAACGGCAATGTCATCGTTGGCGAACATACGCCACTGATTGTGGACGATGTACCACCAGCTGTACGAGACGAAGCGCTACGTATCATCAAAAGCAGTGGATCTATCGTTAATCGACGGGGTGAACCTGTTTACTTAGCAGTTCCCATTATTCTAGGACAATAAAGAGGCATATCTCATACTATGTATGTAAGATATGCCTCTTTTCTTGTCTATTATTTAATTGCTATTTCCTTTTACTATAGGAGCTATCGTTATAGGTTTGCTCTTGACGACTATGAGATTAATCCTGGTTTGTAAGCATTGTTTTGGTAGAATTGAAAACCGCAAGATATACGATGGCACCACCGATAAATAATGTGATTTGCATAGGTGCACTAAATTGATCCACACGCCATAAAGCAAAGGCGTAGAAGAACATAGTCACTAGCATGATGAGGAATGCAATGATAACGCGTACATTGGTGTTAACAGCTAAGGATGTAGTGATGCGAGATTTGTTGAGTATCACATAAATTAAGGACACAATGATATCTGCTGTAAAGATGGAGAATACATAGTTGAGATCAAACTCTCCAAATAGAACTACAGCCAAGCCGATAAAGCTGAGTCCAAAGAATAAGCGTAATAGTATACCTATAGTATTTGATTCGTTGCGCTGTGCACGACGCTCTTTGCGATTTAAATTTGCCATGAAAGCCTCCCCATAACGGACATAGTTGTCTTACTATTATCATAAAGCTCAGTTATAAATAAGCTATTCTTCATAATAGGTTTAGTCTGTATGTTTATTATATATCACAATGTACAGCTATGATACAGTATTAATAAATTTATTTATTGCTATATTGCTATATAAAGGTATAAAGAGAGAGTATGATTCAAGTTATTCTTACCTACATCGTTAATGTCATTATTGTATTTGTCTTTTTCCCAATTTTAGAGTCTGCCGTGCAATTGGTGTACCCTTTTTCTTGGGATTGGTTTATAAAACCGCTACATTTAGCGGATAAGTTAGATGTGTATATCGTTTTGTCTATTGCGTTACCTATTATTGTGGCGATCGGATTATTTTTGCCACCTTTTAGCTGGATTGCCCATCTTTTACAAGGTGAAAGAAAACCAAGTGCGGAAGAAGCTGAATATATTGAACCACTCTTAGAAGAATTATGTGTACGTAGTGACGTATCAAGAAATACTTTGACGTTGCGTATGCGCACTGATGACGATATCAATGCTTTTGCTTCAGGAATCAATCATATTACCATTCATACAGGCGCTTTGAGTGGATTAGATAAACGACATTTGCTCGGCGTTTTGGCGCATGAATTAGGGCATTTAAGAAACCGTGACACGATTTACTTGACCATAACCTACGCTATGGATCGATTAGGACAATTAATCTTAAACCTCGTTATACTTTTAAATGGAGCCTTAAATATATTGGCGCTGATTCCTATTGTTAATATTGTCATTCGCATAATCCAAATAGTTCTTCTTGTTATGATTGCAGCAGTAGAGTATGTACTGCGCTTGCCGAAGTGGATTACCTACTATTTTGATAGTCGCCGTCGTGAGTATGCTGCAGATGCTTACGCCGTATCCATTGGTTTAGGGCGAGAGTTGCGAGAAGGCCTTGTTGCATTAGGCCTTGCCACTGAACAAATTGGTATTCTTGAAACTGGTGAATTATATGATCGTGAAAGTACGGGCTTCTTCAGCCGACTCTTTATTACTCATCCGAAAATGATTAAACGGATTCAACGTATCGATGAAGGTATAGAAGTATACGAACTGAAACGAAGTCTCTTGTGGGACCGAATGATAAGAAAAGCTAAATCTATCAATAGGGTAGAATAGAGTCCTTAACCTATATAAGATTAAAATAGAGACTTTAATATAGTGAATACTATATAAACACGAACGATTAGCAAATTTAATATAATTATCATTCGGAATATTTAGCTCCATTCATTGAATGGAGCTTTCACATATGGTACAATTATCGTATAAGAAATCTAGCTTTTATCATGCAAAGGAGACATCATGATACCACGTTATACACGAGAAGAAATGGGCCATATTTGGAGCGAACGCAACGAGTTCGACACAATGTTATTAGTAGAAACATTGGCATCCGAGGCGCAAGCTGAGTTGGGAGTTATCCCTAAAGAAGCGGCTAAAGCCATTCGCGAAAAGGGCAATTTCGACGTTGAACGCATTCATGAAATCGAAAAGGAAACAAACCATGATATTATTTCCTTCGTAACAGCAGTAGGCGAATACGTAGGTCCTGAAGCGGCTAAATACATTCATCTTGGCCTTACATCTACTGACGTTAAAGATACAGCGCTTGGTTACATGATGAAACAAGCATGCGATATCTTGATTGAAGATTTGAAACGCTTGCACGAAGTATTGCGTCGTCGCGCAGCTGAGTTCAAATACACACCTATGATCGGCCGTACACATGGTATTCATGGTGAACCTACTACATTTGGTTTGAAATTAGCATTGTGGATGGCTGAAGTAGAACGCGACATCGAACGCATGGAACATGCTCGTAAAAGCGTAGCTGTTGGTAAATTGTCCGGTGCTGTTGGTACATACTCCAACATCGATCCATTCGTAGAACAATATGTATGCGAAAAATTAGGCCTTGAACCTGTTAAAATCGCTACACAAGTGGTACAACGTGACCGTCACGCTGAATTGTTGTCCACTATCGCTGTTGTAGGCGGTACATTGGATAAAATCGCTTTGGAAATCCGTCATTTGCAACGTACAGAAGTGCGCGAAGCGGAAGAATATTTCAGCCCTAAACAAAAGGGTTCCTCTGCGATGCCACATAAACGTAATCCTATTACATGTGAAAGAATCTGCGGTATGGCTCGATTGCTTCGTGGCTATGCTCAATCTGCTTACGAAGACCAAGCATTGTGGCATGAACGCGACATTTCCCATAGCTCTGTGGAACGGGTAATCTTGCCAGATGCAACCATCGCGTTGAACTACATGCTTCACCTTACAATCCGCACAATCGATAAATTGTTAGTATATCCTGAAACAATGCTTAAAAACCTTAACCTTACAGGTGGCCTTGTATTCAGCCAAACAATTTTGACTCACCTTGTAGATAAAGGTGCAGTGCGTGACGAAGCATATCGTTGGGTTCAAAAATATGCTATGGAACGCTGGCTTGAAGGCAAAGATTTCGCGACAGGTCTTAAATCTGATGAAAACATCAAGAAATACATGACTGCTGAAGAAATCGATGCATGCTTCGATCCGCATAAATTATTGAAACATGTTGATACAATCATGGCTCGCTTTGGCCTATAATTGTAGGGTACTTCCCATATAACATATGAAAGACTAGGGTAGGTATAGACCAACAAGCCTATGGCACATGCATTAGGTGTTGGCTATATCTGCTCTTTTTATTTTGGACATAATTTGTTATTTACACTATTTCGGGCATAATCATAAGCTAGTTCCCTAGTAAGCATCTCTGTATCTTAGGGTAAATTAGCTGTTTTATTAGGAGGTTATATGAAACGCATTATACGAAAGTACGGACCGCCAATTTTTCATTGTATTAATGATTTCGGTCAAGGTTCGTTGGCCGCATTGATTCCGTTCTTCATTGCTAACTTTGGCCTTAATTACTATCAATCGGCTACTATTATTTTCTGTAACACCGTGGTGGCCTCTATTGTGCAGCCCGCATTGGGCTACGTGGCCGATCGGTGGCGCGTACCTTGGTTCATTCCTGCCGGCTTTACGGTGACTCTCGTGTCCATTAGTTCTATGGCACTAGCTACGAGCTATGAAATGATTCTCGCCCTGTCACTTTTAGCTGGCGTAGGGGCTGCACTATTCCATCCTGAGGCGGCGCTCCTTGTGAAGCGTACGCAATCTCATGAAATCGGTAGTGCTATGGGCCGCTTTGCAGTAGGTGGCAGCGCTGGCTTTGCACTGGGGCCGCTTCTTGCTGGTGGGGTGTACATCTTTGGCGGTCAATTCCTTTGGTTGTTCACAGCGATTGCATTAATTGGCGTGTTACTATATGTATATGCCTTTACTGGCTCTACAGATGCCGATGCTGTTGGTGAAAGTAAAAGATCTGCTATATCAACTCATGCGGGTACGAATGATTGGGCGAGCTTTGGTAAGCTATTCTTTGTAATCGCTTCACGATCCATATTGTTCTCCGTACTATCTATCTTCATTCCTATCCTGTACATTACCGTTATTAACGGTGAAGCCAGCGCTTCTAGCTTGGCTCTAACTATGTACTTTGCGATGGGCGCAGTCCTTACCTATATGGGCGGGGCTCTATCCGATAAATTAGGATTCCTGAAAACGGTACGTTTAGGTAATCTTATATTCTTGCCATCCGTTTTAGTATTTATCTTTGTACCAAATATATGGGGCTTTTTCGGTGCTATGATACCGATGGCCTTTGGCGTATTCTCACAATATGGACCAATTACCGTACTCGGTCAAAAATACCTTGCTAAAAATGCAGGATTTGCATCGGGAATTACCTTAGGTCTAGGCATTACTTTAGGTGGCCTTGTAGCTCCGTATGTAGGCCATTTAGCCGATATCTATGGTGTGCAAACAGCATTGATGACATTGATACCTGTAGGACTTATGGGGCTACTCATGAGCCTATGGCTAAAAGAACCAAAATAATACTAGGATAATAAAAAGAATAAAAATATAGAGATTTCGACTAACTAAAATAGAATATTTTGATTAGATAAAATGTCAATACATGGGAGGTGACTAATGGTCACCTCCCATTTGTTTACTTTCGAAGGTTAGATATTTATATTGGTTATAGTAAGACTTTGACTTTCAATATTTCAATATCTTTACTAGATATATGTTTTAACATATAATTTAAGTGAAGATTTCTTCTAGTACTAGGAGGAATATAATGGATACGTTTTCTGTTGTTTTTTATGAAACTCTAAGTGGAGAAAAGCCAGCAAAAGTATTCTTAAATGAGCTTTCAGATAAGCAACGAGCTAAAACAATTCGAGATCTAAAGATACTTGAATTATATGGCAATCGTTTGAGAGAGCCTCAGTCTAAACATTTAGAAGATGGTATTTATGAGTTGCGAACGAAGCAAGGTTCAAATATTTCTCGGATCTTATATTTTTTCTTTGTAGGCAGACGAATTGTATTAACAAATGGTTTTGTAAAGAAGTCTATGAAAACACCTAAAAGTGCAATTGAACTAGCTGTTAAATATAAACGTGATTATATTGAGAGGTATACATAATATGGAAACGTTAGATCAATATTTAGAGAAACAATTAAAAAGAAAGTTCAGGCTCAGGGCAAACATAAAAAACAGTCAGGCGGACATGGACAGTATGGCCTGCCACTTCCAGCAACGGCAAGTCTGTTTGTGTG
>ERZ856578.944-NODE-944-length-58270-cov-10.943344_pt1 | contig 58270 bp, 42 predicted proteins | sample MGYA00514384_ERZ856578 | MGnify/ENA primary metagenome ERZ856578 (study PRJEB29103, sample SAMN06111958) | human gut metagenome | biome: human gut; feature: ankylosing spondylitis patient; material: healthy_person | host: Homo sapiens | place: China:Hangzhou...
CTGCCGGAACTGCGCCGCCGTCATCTCGCACATCGGGATGCGCTTGATGATGCCCGCGTTGTTCACCAGAATGTCGACGACGCCCACTTCCTGGGCAATCTGCTTCACCATCGCCTGCACCGCGTCCTCGTCCGTTACGTCGCACACATATCCGTGGGCTTCCACGCCCGCTTCCTTGTATGCCGCAAGGCCCTTGTCCACCAGCTCCTGCCGGATGTCATTGAATACGATGGTCGCGCCCGCCTTCGCCATGCCTTCCGCGATGGCAAAACCGATGCCGTAGCTCGCGCCTGTTACCAGCGCTACCTTGCCTTCCAGAGAAAAATCCTTCATTTCCATTTTTTTGCCCTCCTGCCCGCGCGCGCTTTCCGCCCGCGGCTGTTTTCTGTGCTTTTACCGAAGCTCTGTGGTCGGGATCACGTCCATGTCGTCGAACGCCTGGTTTTCGCCGCCCATCGCCCAGATGAACGTGTAGTTGCTCGTGCCCGCGCCCGCGTGGATGCTCCAGCTCGGGCTGATCACCGCCTGCTCGTTCTGCATCACGATGTGCCGCGTCTCCCTGCCCTCGCCCATCATGTGGAACACCACGTTCTCCTCCGGCACTTCAAAATACATATACACTTCCATCCGCCGCTCGTGGGTGTGCGCCGGCATCGTGTTCCATACGCTGCCCGGCTCCAGCACCGTCATGCCCATGGAAAGCTGGCACGTCGGCAGCACGTCCGGGTGGATGAATTGGTTGATCACTCGCTTGTTGCTCGTTTCCATCGCGCCCAGCGGCTTTTTCGCCGTGTCCTCGATTTTGATGAGCTTCGTCTCATACGCCCGGTGTGCCGGGGCCGAGACCATGTAGAACTTCGCGGGCTTCGCCGCGTCTTCGCTGGCGAACAGCACTTCCTTCGTCCCCTGCGTGATGTACAGGCAGTCCTTGTAGCCCAGCTCGTACTTTACGCCGTCCGCCGTGATGCTGCCCGCGCCGCCGATGTTGAAGATGCCGATCTCCCGGCGCTCCAGAAAATACTGCGTGCCGAAGTTGTGCCAGATGTCAATGCCCTTGTCGATGGGCACCGTCTCTGTAGTGGGCATGCACCCCAGCGTCACCATCCGGTCCACATGGCTGTACACCGCCACCACTTCGTTTGCCGCATACAGGTTCTCGATCAGAAACTCTTTGCGCGTCTCCTCCGTTGTGTAGCGCTTGAAGTCCCGCTGGTTGCATGAATATCGGATTTCCATTGTTTTTGCTCCTCCTTTAAAACAATTCGAAAATAACATTTTGCGCTGACTGGCTGATTACCCCCCAAATCTTTCTTGCTCGATTATTGAAGCTATTGCTTATTCTCGGATGACAAAAAACGTATGGTAAAACCAAACTGCATTTTTTCTTCATCCAACCGATATTGAGGCAGCAACTCTTGCCCACAGCTGTTCGAACCAATTCCATTCTGGGCATAATCCAAACAAAAAACGGTATTTCCGCTTTTTACAAGCTCATAATTATGCGCCTTGCATGTCAGTTCTTCCTGTGTGTAGCGGGATACGTTAAAGCTAAACGGAAAAGACGCGAACGCCAATATCCCGTCCCCGTTTCTATCGGTCAATTTCACATATTCGCAGTTCCAATGGCTTCCGTTCTCCTGCGGCATGATATAATCCTCGTGCATCCTTTCAACATTATCGTAAAATGTGTCCAGCCAGGAAGCCTGATGTTTATCCACATAGCTTTCATAAGGACCATAACCGTAGTATTCGACATTCTCCAGCGTTTCCGGCAGGAATAAGCGCAGCCCAAGCCGCGGCAGCATTGGAAGCTGCGGGTCACGTCTGCATACAACTCGGCATCCAATCTCTCCTTCAGGGTCCACAAACCATTTCGCATCTATATCCAAGATGCGCTGAACCGAAACCGCTGTAATCATCAGCCGACAGGTGATCTCCACTTTTCTGGCGGAATGTTCGACACTGACGTCTCTAACCTTTATTATACTGCGGTCATATCCTGCGGCTTCCCATTCTGCGCGCAAATATCGGTCATTGTCGGTAGGCGCTCTCCAGATATTAAATGCAATCGGTCTTTCCGTATAAATTTTATTATCGTAAACAAGTTGTTGGAACGCACCTGTAATTTTTCCAAATTCATACCGGAACCGCTCTCCTTTCAGAATATAGGATAATTCCGTTTCCTGTACTTGGATGACGTTCTTGCTCTTTTTTTTCGAAGGCTCCGGCTTTCTTTCGCTTCGCAATACAAATTGGTCATGCCCGAGCAGACCGGAGTGCTCTACAAATGGCGAGACTCCGGCTTGTCTGTATTTTAAAGACAGTACACAGTTTCCTTTTTCCGGCAGAATGCCTTCCCATTCCGCTTTGCAGCGTTCACGGGGAGCGGCATCCGCATGCAGTACTCCATGCTCCCATATTTTGCCTTCATTTGTTATCGTATATTCTACAGCTACCGCTTCAGAAAGGTTGAGAAAGTCGAGACAATTGGTTAGATAAATGGTCCCGCTGTTGCCCTTCTGTATAAACTCCGCCCTTACAGGCCGGTTGATCTGTGCGATCTCATGCAGTCCGGTATGCGGAGTGCGGTCCGGATATACAAGACCGTCCACGCAAAAATTCCCGTCGTTCGGCTGGTCGCCGAAATCGCCGCCATAAAAATATTTTCTCCGCCCATCTTCCGCGCTTCCCATGTCAATCGCATGGTCGCACCATTCCCAAACAAATGCGCCGCAAAATCCCGGGTACCGTTCCATCAGTTGAAAATAATCTTCGCCATCGCCCGGACCGTTTCCCATTGCGTGAGCATATTCACATAATAACAACGGTTTTTTCGCCTGTTTGCCTGAAAAATATTCAACGATCTCTGTGCAGGACGCATACATACGGCTGTATAAGTCAAGCATCGACGTATTGTTTTTGTGCCCCCCGCTTTCATAAATACTGCCTTCATACTGCAAAAGCCTGGAAGGATCGTACTTTTTCACCCAAAACGCGGCCTGCTCCAGCGAGGGCCCGTATCCGCTTTCATTTCCCAAAGACCAAATTACAACGCACGCGCTGTTTTTATCTCTCTCCACGCAGCGACGTACTCTGTCCATGACTGCTTTTTCAAATTGAGGATTCTGTACAAGCAAGCCGGGTGTTCTTTCCTGCGTTCCGCCATAAATCGAAATCGTCCCATGGCTTTCCAGATCTGCTTCGGCAATCACATAAAATCCATACATATCGCAAAGCTGGACAAACCAGGGCGCATTCGGATAATGGCTTGTCCGTATCGCGTTAAAATTATATCGCTTCATCAAACACAGATCTCGGATCACCTGTTCACGGTCAAGCGTATACCCCGTGACTGGGTCGCTATCATGTCGATTTACGCCTTTCAGGCGAATCGGCTTTCCGTTCAACTTCACGATTCCTGCTTCAATGCAAATCTCGCGGACTCCTGTTTTTTGTACAATATATTCTCCCGCACATTCCATCAGCAAGGTGTACAGTCTCGGTTGTTCAGCGTTCCACAGCACCGCATTTTTCACTTCAAACCTGGCTCTGTTCCCGTCCGCCTGGGTCGTATCCAGCAATGCTCCGTCCGGTGAATAAAGACTGAGCTGGACCGGCAAATCTGCGCCGTTCCAGCTGAATTCCACTGTAATTTCAGCATCACTTTCGCATAGTCTCTTTGTATGAATAAAAAAGTCACGCAGATGCTGTATTGGCCGTTCTAAAAGATACACATCGCGGAATATCCCGGACATCCTAAACTTGTCTTGATCCTCCAGGTAACTTCCGTCACACCATTTTAACGCCAACACGGCCAGATGATTTTCTCCATCGTGTAAATACCGTGTGATATCCACCTCACTCGTAGAGTGAGACACCTGGCTATACGCAGCCAGAGTTCCATTGACATACAAATAAAAACAGCTGTCCACGCCCTCAAAGTTAATATAATATAACCTGTCAGCACGCAGCTGTCCCAACACAACCGTCCTGCGATATATCCCACATGGATTTTCAGATGGTACGTACGGAGGAATATAGGGAAATGGATAACGTACATTCGTGTATTGATGCTGGTCATATCCATGCATCTGCCAGCAGGAAGGAACTACGAGTTCATCCCAAGCAGAAATATCCGTTTGTGGGGCTATATCCTGCTCGGAAAGCAGTAAGGGCGCCTTTTCATACCGGAAGCGCCACTTTCCATTCAGTGAAATACAAGCTGGCGAAACGACATTGCCCCGCAGCGCGCTCACGCCGCTGTCAAAGGGGATATAGTAGGCGCGCGGCTCTTCGCAGTTCCAATGTAGCTGCTCCGGATTCTCATGATAGCCCGGAAGTTTCATATTTAATGTCCCCTCACTTCTCCTTGCAACTATGTGCGCTGCGCGTCTGTCTTTTATTTTCATTTTCCTGCAAAAAGCGCACCTCTGTCTCTGTATGTCCATCCAGCCAAATGTGTTTGAAGTCGGCAAGTGCTCTGTTCTCGTACCGGAGTATACTATATCCGGTTGCGGTCTCGGATGCATTCTTTACACGCACCGTATACGGGTCCGTCCACTGCTCCTTGATATCCGCATAGGTCAGACCGTGCCCAAATGGATAAAGTGGCTTTCCATCAAAAAAGCGGTAGGTTCGCCCCTTCATGCTGTAATCTGTAAATGGTGGCAGATCCTCCACGGTTCGATAAAACGTGACTGGCAGGCGACCACTGGGAGATACCCGGCCAAACAGAATATCAGCCAGTGCATTCCCTCCTTCTGCTCCGGGATAAAAGCATTGCAGAATCGCCGCGCACCGTTCATCCGCTTGCCGGAGATCAACGCAGCCTCCGGATACATTTACCAGCACCACAGGCTTTTCCGTATCCAATATCGCGCACAGCAACTGCTGTTGGATATCCGGCAGCGAAATATCTTTTCTGTCACCGCTATCAGCCCCATTGTATGCGTCCCCTTCCTCACCTTCAAGAAGAGGGCTCAGGCCCAGACACAACACGACCACGTCCGCAGCCTTTGCGGTATAGATTGCCTCATGCAGCGGCTTTTCCGCCCAAGGCAAGGCCTCCTTCTCCACAAGCACACTGCCGCGTGCATAATATACTTCTCCCCGGGCCTGTTCTTGTATGCCGCGCAGCAACGTCGTCCAATGCGAAGGCGTTCCGCTATAATTTCCCAGCAATACCGTTTTGTCATCGGCATTCGGGCCTATTACTGCAATTGTTTTTTCAGGGTTCAAAGGCAATATACCGTTATTTTTCAGCAATACGATGCTTTCTTGCGCCATCTTCCGGTTCAATTCACGGTGCTTTCTACATTCAATCACATTCATCGGAATGGAATCGTACACACAATCGTTATCAAACATGCCCAACCGGAAACGCGCTTCAAACAAACGCTCTACCGCACAGGTGACTGTATCTTCACTGATCAACCCACCCTCTACAGCGGCCTTCACCCAATGATATGCCTTCCCACAGTTGAGCTGACACCCATTGTTGACCGCCAACGCTGCGCTTTCTTTTTCATTTTTTGTCACATGGTGGTTTGCATTGATATCCTGAATCGCGCCGCAATCAGATACAACATAGCCGTCAAATTTCCATTCTTCATACAGTACACCCTTAAGGTATGTGCTGCTTGCACAGGCGGGCTCACCGTTGATCCGGTTATACGCGCCCATTACAGCCGCCGGCTTCGCATGCTCAATACAATATCGAAAGGCCCATAAATAGCTATCCGCCATATCCTCCGTGCTCACTTCTGCGTTGAACGAGTGCCGTCCCGCCTCCGGGCCGCTATGCGCCGCAAAATGTTTTACCGTCGCGTCCAGCTTACGATATTTGGGGTCCTCTCCTTCCTGCAGGCCGCGAATGAAAGCAGTCCCCATCCGCCCTGTCAGCAAGGGGTCTTCCCCATAGGTTTCATGTCCGCGTCCCCAGCGGGGGTCGCGGAACAGATTGATATTGGGGGACCAGAACGTAAGTCCCTGATAAATCCCGGTCTCTCCAAACGTTTTGTATTGATTGTACTTTGCGCGGGCCTCGTCAGAAATGGCCTGTGCTACGTGCTCCAATAAAGATTCATCAAAGCTGGCCGCCATTCCGATTGGCTGCGGGAAAACGGTTGCTGTTCCACTGCGTCCCACACCATGCAGGCACTCATTCCACCAATTGTACGCGGGGATGCCCAATCGTTCTATTGCCGGTGCATCGTACCGCATCTGGCTCACCTTTTCCTCCAATGTCATTTGCGCTACCAGTTCTCTGGCCTGTTGAGCAAACATCTCCATTTCCCGCAGCCTCCCGTTTTTTAATGTTTAATCAGTTCTGCCAGCATCAGCAGCGCCATGGACTGTCCGTACGGCATCGGCCGCACTTCTACTTCATTGTATTCCTCAACCGTACGGAAAACAGGTGTGCCGGCAGATACGCCCTGAACTGTTCCGTCAGGGGCAATCATATCCAAAACACCCTGAGCGGCTTTCAGCCCAACTCGTTCATAAACCGCGCTCAGCTTTCCTTCACGCACGGCTTTCAGGATACCATAGGCAAACGCACTGCTGGCAGAAGTCTCCAAATATGTATCCGGCCTGTCAATGATGGTATGCCAAAGGCCGTTGTCCGCCTGATATTGTTCCAAAGCCTTCACCTGCTGTTCCAATGTGCTGAACAGATACGCTTCTACGCCCGACTCCAGCTGTGTCATGGAAAGATAGTCTACAAGGCCCGCCGTATACCAGGAGTTTCCACGCGCCCATCGAGCCTGCGCAAAATTATGCCTTCCATTGAAGTCCCAACCGTGGAACAGCAAACCGGTACGGGTATCCGTAAGGTATTTGATGTGTACCAAAAACTGTCTGATACTTTCCTGCTGAAGCGCAGGCTCCTTGCGAAGCTGTCCCATTCGGGCCAAAAACAAAACAGTCATATACAGGGTGTCATCCCAAAGCTGGCCCTCATTGGGGAGTGTAACAATATAATGCGTGAATCCGCCTTCTTCTGTACGTGGAAAATGTGCAATAATTTCGTCGCACCATTTATCAAGATGCTTTTTATATTCCGGATTTCCCGTTTCTTCGTAAAGGTACGTGAGCGTAAGCATTGGGCATGTGTTGTTTACGTCTACAGGTGGCAACCCCGCTTCAAAATGCTCTGCAAACCAGTCTTCCAGATATTTCAAAAGCGCCGGGTCCCGCTTCGTCGCATAGTATTGATACATTGCAAAAAGAGCAACGCCTTGCGGCCAGGCCCAGTCTCGCATAGAAACATCATAGCTCTTATCCTTTTCCACAACAGTTCCCTCAAGCGTTTGGAGACTGTGGATGATTTTCTCGATCATTGATTCCAGAAAAAGATTTTCCATAAAATCACCTTTCTCATATTAACCTTGGCGCTTATCCCTTCAGGCCGGACGCACTGATTCCCTCTACCAAATACTTCTGGAAAAACGCAAAGATTAAGAATACCGGAATCAGAGATAGAATTGCCATCGCAAACATTGCGCCCCAATCCGATGTGGAAGAAGGGTCACAAAACAGTTTAAGCGCAAGTGCAAGCGTGTACTGCTGGGGTTTATTCAGATAAAGCAGTGCGCTCATAAAATCGTCCCATTTCCCAATGAATGCAAAAATACCGTTTGTCACCATTGCAGGTACGATTAGTGGAACAATGATCCGCAAAAAAATAGTATAGGTGCTGCAACCATCTATTTTGGCCGCTTCATCCAAATCTCTCGGGATGCCCTTGATAAACTGTACCGTAAGAAAAATCCCGAACCCATTGATGAAAAAGGAGGGGACAATAAGCGGCAGATAGGTGCCGGTCCAGCCGAACAGATTAAACATCATATATTGCGGGACCATCAACACCTGAAACGGTATCATCATCGAGAGCAGCATACAACTGAACCATATTTTGCTGCCGGGAAAACGAATGCGTGCAAAGCCGTACGCTGTGACCGTAGACGATGCGACGATTCCAATGGTGGAAAGCACCGTTACGAAACCACTGTTTTTAAAAAAGGTCGCAAAAGAAATTCCGCCGAAGCCTTTCCAGCCATTAGGATAGTTTTTAAGAACAAACGGATCCGGAATAAGGCTTGTTGCCGTTGCGAAGATTGTGTTCGTTTCTTTGAACGAACTGCACAGCATCCAGATCAGCGGATAACACATCGCAAAAGCCAGCAGCGACACAAAAATATAGTATCCGGCCTTGGAGAGTATCTTTTTTGTTTTGATTGAGGTCATAACTGCTCCTTTCCGGCCTCAGCCTTCATACACCCATTTGTCGGATGTTTTGAATACAATAGCTGTCAGTATACCAATAATCACTACCATCAGCCACGCCATCGCGCTACCATAGCCCATATTGGAATAGGTAAGAGACTGCCGATATAAATAAACCTCATAGAACAGTGTAGAATCCAGCGGTTTTCCGTTGGTGATAATAAAGCATTGGGTAAATGCCGTAAGCGCGCCGATCATCTGCATGATAAGATTAAAAAAGATCGTCGGGCTGAGCATCGGCAATGTGATCTTAAAAAACTTTCTTATCGGTCCTGCTCCATCCACTGTAGCCGCTTCGTACAGGCTGGAAGGAATTTGTTTGAGGCCCGCAACAAAAATAAGCATGGGCGACCCAAACTGCCAAACAGCCAGGATAATCAAGGTCCAGATTGCAGTATTTTCATTTCCAAGCCAATACACATCATCTGGCAGACCTACAGCTCCCAACAGCGCATTGACCAGGCCATCGCCCGCGAACATCCTGCGCCACAGTACCGCAATTGCCACGCTGCCGCCTACCATAGAGGGCAGATAAAACATTGCACGGTAAATGCTCGTGATTTTATTGGTGTTCACCAGCAGCATCGCAACCATCAGCGCAAACGCCAATTTCAAAGGAACGCTTGTGATCGTAAAATAAAATGTATTGAATAATGTTTTATAAATCAGCGGGTCCTGCGTAAACATCTGCTTATAATTTTTCAGACCGACAAATACCGGAGCGGAAAGCATATCATAGTCCGTAAAAGACAGCACCAATGAAGCCAGCATGGGGAATACGGTAAACACCAAGAATCCGATTACAAACGGTAAAATAAAAATATATCCGCTTACACTTTCCGAGTTCATAATCTGTGCAAACGATTTTTTTTCGCCGCTTTTTCTTTGCAGCATCACGTTTAAAAACGCCTCCTTAAAAAGCACCCCGGCCTTGCGTCTTTTGCAAGGCGCGCAAGCCGGGGTGATGTTGATCAGAACAAAACAGGCATCTGTTTTTTGATGTTAAGCTGCCTGCAGGATATCATTTGCCTTGGTGAAGAATTCTTCGCCGGCTTCCTGCGCGGACATCTTACCGTAGCCCACCTGCTCCAGCAAAGATTTCAACACGTCAATAACTTCGGTCTGTGCAGCAGGGTCAAACACTTCATACGGGCTGCAATATTCGCCTACCTTGCCCATAAAGTCCAACATGTCCTTCTGGAAGCCTTCTGCATCAGCAGACAATGCTGCCAAAACTTCATTGTTGACAGGTGCGCCGCGCTCGGCGTTCAGTACCTTATTGGCTTCAACAGAGTTCATGAAATAACTTAGGAAATCCGCACAGACTTCTGGATACTGCGTGTTTGCGCTTACATGGAAACTTGTACCCACACGCAGGTAGTTGGATGGCGTGGTCGCATCATCGGCAACCGGGTAGGACACCATAGCCATATTCCGGCCGGCTCCTTGCATCGCATCATAGAGCCCCTGTGCGTTGCACCAACCAAAATCGTTCCACACCATGCCGTCTACAATCGGGCGCTGCTCTACCGCACCCACGTCGCGCTCTACATAAATCTGAGGATCGACGATATAGCCCTCTTTCAAACCGTCTTCGTAACGCTGGAAATATTCCGTGGGGATGCTAGCATCCGGGAAACCCAGGGATTTTCCATCTTCGCTGTAAAGCTGATACCCTTTGGCACGGGCAATCATTGCCACCTGCGTAATCGGATCTCCGCTGTCGAACGAAGTCTGGACGCCCGTCTTTTCATAAATCGTTTTCGCGGCCTGTACGAATTCGCTCCAGGGCATTGCATCATAAATCTCAACGCCTGCCTCTTTCACGACATCCGGGTCATAGCTCATCGCGCCCGCGATAGAACCTAAGATGATACCATACAGGTTGCCGTCGCGCGTCAGCGTGGATTTTGCATCTTCAGACACTTGGCTGAAATCCAGAACGCCGCTGTCAGCATACTCATTCAGTGGCAGAAGCAGGTCCTTGTCACTGAACTCGACCACATTATCACGGGTCGCCTGGAAAATGTCGGGCATCGTTCCGGACGCCGCTTCAACAGCCAGCTTGTCAAAATAACCTGTATAATCGGAAAATTCCACTTCGATCTGTACATCCGGGTGCTCGGCCATATACATTTCGCAGACCTGCGTCGTCATATCCGCACGCGCCTGGCCGCCCCACCACGCAACGCGAATGACTTTCTTCTCCCCATTGTCCGTTGACGCAGTGCTTGCAGGCGTCGAACCCTGACTGGCAGTGCTTGTGCTGCCAGAGCTGCTTGAACTACAGCCAGCCAGCAGGCCCGCCGCCAACACGACAGACAATACGATGCTGAGTAACTTTTTCATGTACGCTCCTCCTTAATTTTCCGTTTTTCTCCAGCGCAGTTTTTCTTTTGCGCTTCCGTGATTTAAGCATACCGCAAATATACGGGTTCGTGAAGAAAAAGAATCGCTTTGTTTATTTCCAAAAAAATGTCTTTTTTTCTTTCACGTTCAAAAAAGCGTGTTCTTCCGTTTAAAAAAGTGTGTTTTCCGAAAATAATTGTCCCTACTCCATTTCGCTGCATTGCATTCTTCCTGTCGGTTCTTTACAATAATAAACGGGATACCGCTGTAGCGTATAAGGGAGTGATGCTGTGTGTTGAAGCGTTGGTTCCGCGACATGAAACTGCAAACAAAATTTACATTTTTGATTTTCTCCTGTGTGGGGATACTGTGCGCGGCGTTCATCTGGGCCTCTTTCCGCCTGGCCGACACCTACAACGAGATGATCTATAAGCGAACGGCAGACGCCCTTACATTCTCTGCTGAAAATCTCGCTTCACTGTTCCAAACCACCGCTGAACTTTCCCGGCAGATCGCTACCAATGAAACGATTCAACAGGCGCTTGTCACCGCCCGCGAAAGTGAAGATCAGATCGCCCGCAAAGCTGCATTGACCACGCTCGGCCGGCAGTTGACCGGATACAGTAATCATAATAGATATATTGAGTGCATCCACCTGGATTACGGGGGAGCCAGCAGCCTGATTTTAGGGAAACGCACCATTACGGATACAGAGAAAAACCAAGAAGAAATTCATGCCGCTGCAAATTTCCAACAGGGCGCATACTCTTTTCTGGTGCTGGAAGATATGGACGGACAGCCCCAGCTTGTCTGCACCCGCACCATACGCCGTGTTAGGAATATGGATTTGTCCGAGCTTGGCGTCCTTACACTTTATTTGGATCTGGACAAGATGGTAAAAGACAGCATCACCTCTTTTGCCCGCATCGACAACACTGCACTGTATCTGGCGCATGGCCAGCAGGCGATCTATCCATATGGAGACGCGGGCGTGGAACAGTATCTTTCCAACTCAGGAGACACCTCGTACAGGCTCGAACGCATAGGCGGCGTCATGCGCTTCATCGTACAAAAGCCCATTTCCTCCACGCCTTATACCTGTATTCTGGCTCCGGCATACAGCGAGATATTCCGCACGCTGGTACGCAATAATATTTTATGTGCTGTCATTGTTCTTGCAGTTGTTGCGCTTACCGTTGCTTTCAGCCATTTATTTGTGCGCAATTTGCTCCGTCATTTGGGCACGCTGATAGAGAAAATCAATTATTATAAGGGGAATGCCGGCCAGAACCATACTCCAGCGTCCTCCTATGATTATACACAACGGCATGATGAGCTTGGCATGCTGCACAATGAGTTTGACGATATGGTCTGCAAGATCAATACTCTCATTGAGGACAACTATATCAAACAGCTTCTGATAAAAGATACGCAGCTCAAAGCCCTGCAGCAGCAGATCAACCCGCATTTTCTATACAATACGCTCAACGCCATCAACTGGGAAGCGGAAGCGCTCAATGCTCCCACGATACCCGCCATTGTCGAATCTTTAAGTGCTTTGCTGCGAAGCACCCTAAGTGAAAAATCCGAAACGCTCCCATTGCAGAATGAGTTGGAATTGCTGCATCACTATCTGCGCATTCAGCAAATACGGTATGGTGACCGTTTGGTTTATCACACAGATATCATGCCTTCTCTGTTGCCAGTCCCCGTGCCGAAGATGATTTTACAGCCGTTGGTTGAAAATGCGATTCGCTACTCTTTGGAGCCCTATGCAGATACCTGCACTATTCTTGTGTCTGCACAGCAGAAGAATGAAACCTGTGCGGTAATTTCCGTCAGCAATACAGGGTCTGAAATTGATCCTGATATTCTAAAAAAACTGGAAAGCGGAGAAATAACGCCCAATGGGTTCGGAATTGGGCTTCTGAATATTCATTCTCGCATTCAACTGCTTTTTGGAGATGCGTACGGACTTTCTTTTTCCAATTCAGATAATATCGCGACAGTCGAAATCCTTGTTCCGCTTTCCGGCCATTGAAACAGGAGGTACTTTATGCTGCGTATGATCATTGCCGATGACGAACCGTTGGTCCGGGAGACAATCAGCCGAATCATCGACTGGAACAGCAACGGAATACAATTGCTCGGCACCTGCCGGGATGGCATCGAAACCTACAATATGATTCTTGATGAGTATCCAGATATCGTGCTTCTCGATATCAATATGCCCGGAATGAACGGCCTCGATCTGATTGAGCGCATCCGCTCCATCGACGAGACAATCTCTTTTATTATTATTTCCGGCTATGAGCGGTTCGATTTTGCACAGCGCGCACTGCAATATGGAGTACACCAATATTTGCTTAAGCCCTGCAACCGGGAACAGATTTTGAATGCTGTTACAAGCGTGAAAAAGCGCAGAGAAAAACTGGGAACGCTTCAGGTGCTCCGTCAGGAAAACATGCTACTGCAAAACCGCGTACAAGCCACCATGCAGGAACAGTTTTTAAACGACATTTTTTTGCCGGACAGCGATATTGAAAAAGAGATTGACGATTATTGCGCTATGCTGAAAGCGCCGGATACCGACTTTGCCACATTTTATTTGGCGCATGGAGGCGGTATGATGCCCCCGGGCCTGTCCGATGCAATCCATGCCTGCATCGCCCGCCATCGCGCCCGCTTGTTCTTCGGGCTGCTTGCAATCCGAAATGTCGCCATTCTTGTACTGCGCATCAGCGGACGGGAGGATACAGAGCAGCTAAAAGCCGAGCTTTCACAGCTTGAGGTAGATGGTAGCCCCATTACCTGTGCAGCCAAATACTACCCTTCCGCAGATTTGATGCTTCGTTCTCTTGTACCGGAACTTCGTGTTTGCGACAGTGTAAATCAATATCTTCCCGATGGAAGCTTTCGTGAGCTGTACAATACCGCCGCATCTGTTCACAAGCTTTTGGAGGCAGGATGCAATTTGATGCAGACCTTCCCCCAATTGTCCGCCGATGCTCAGACAAGGGAATTGAACCAGCTGTTCGCACAAGTATACGACATCGATACAGCCAGAACGGTTGCCACCAAAATGCTTTATCAGCTTCTTCCCGCTCACGTCTCTGATGTCGGCACCGAAGCCGCGCCTGTCATAGCTGCTGTTTATTCCTGTTCCAGTGTATTTGAAGTGCAGTCTCTTCTGTTGGAGCATCTGAGCAGGCTTTCCCGCCAGGACAATGGCGAATGCGGCGGGAACGATTACATTCAAAAGGTTCTGACCTATGTAAACGATCATCTTTCAGACCCCAATCTTTCCCTGAAAGGGATCGCGCAGAATGTCCTGTTCATGAATGTCAATTATGTCAGCAAACAGTTCTTGCGAAAGACCGGAGAAAAATTTTCTTCCTATGTTTCGTCTTTGCGAATGGAACGGGCAAAAACAATACTGCAAAACACCCCGCATACAAAAATCACAGACGTTGCCGAAGCAGTCGGCCTGGGCGGAAATCCTCAATATTTCAGTCAGGTATTCAAAAAACACACCGGATACACGCCCTCTCAATTCGCAGGAAAAGAATCTTGACCATTCATTCAAAAGGCCCGGCAGAAGCCGGGCCCTTTGAATTATTTCCGCTGCTCACGGGCAGCTTCTTTTACTTTTTCAATCAAGCGGATGCTTTTGGCAATTTGCTCCGGCCGCGTATGCTTTTCGGGCAGCGATTCCCCGTTCAATACATGATGCATCCAATCCCAACGGTAGCCGCTTCCGTATTTCGGCAAGGTGCGTTTCTCTGTCAGGTGTTTTCCATGATATTGCGTCGAAAGTTCAAGTTCTATAAAATCATCCTCCAGCAAAAGCATGCTATTGATTTTTCTGGTCACGCTTCCTCCTTCAAATTGCAGCTCCAAACGGTTCTGATAGACTTCTCCGTCTCCAACACAAAAAGAAGAATAAATACTTCCCAATGTCCCGTCTGCGTGTTTGACCGTTGCGTGTGCGTTGTCCGACGTTGGACGCCGCGTAAAAACGCGCGACTGCACAACCGTCAGCTCTTCGATATCCTCCGGGATAAACCAGCTCAAATCACTCATACAGTATATTCCAAGCCGCAGCAGCGGCGCAGCTGGACACTGCTCCGGGTCATCGTACCATGTACCATCCGGATCTTCACGGTAACTCGCCCAATTGCTGGCATGATATCCGACCAAACGGCCCAATGCGTATTTTTCCTGCCATTCCTGGATACAAGCAATATCATCCGGCGCGACCGGCTGGGGTGAGTTAATAAACAGCGGAACGCCTGCAGCTTCTGCCTTTTTCAATATCCGTAGCGCTTCGGCTGCGTCCGTTTCAAAGGGTTTTGTCGTCATCACGGCCTTACCTGCATCCACGATTTTGTCCAAAAGCTTCGCGCGATGGTTGGGACCGGTAATCAGCGTGACCAGGTCAATGTCCCGGTCTGCCAGCGCATCCTCCAGGCGGGTGTAAGCTTTTACATGATACTCCCGCGCACATGCATGAGCCAGTACTTCATTCTGGTCGCAAACTGCGGCAAGCTCAAAATAAGGCGCGGCATATCCTTTTATTATCTCGTTGTCAATCAGCCATTTCCCAAAATGCAGGCCCACGACTGCCATACGATACCGTTTCATTTGATTCAAACCTCCTGTATTTTTCCTGTATCCGCCGCTTCACGCAACGCCAGCGCGATGCGTGTCGCCTCTATACCCGCCTGCGTCAAGCCGGCCGTCTCTCCCTTCTGCAGCAAATGTAAAAATGCCGCAAACGGATTCTGCCCCTCCAGCAACGGCAGGGCGCGCCGGGGACCTGTACGGTCTTCCAAATAGACCTGCCCATCCACGGCCTCTATTGTTCCCAGCGTACCTGTTAGGCGCAAACGGTCGTCATCATGGCGCGCGGCCCCATCCGGCCGTAAATAATCCACTGAGATTGTCGCAAAAGCATCATCCGTAAACCGCAGCATGGCGACGGCCGTCATCTCCATATCATGCATTCCACGGTTGTGCATCGTGGTATGCCAGCCCATTGCCTGTACGCATTTTCCGCCAAAGCTCACTGCCCAATCGACTGCATGGATGCCTACCCAGGGGATCAGGCCCGTAAAGTCCTTTCTGCGCTGAAAGAATTCCGGGCGCCGACCTAACTTATAGCTTTTCTGCGCATGGATAAGCCTTACATCTCCGATCTGTCCAGCTTCTACCGCCTTTTGCATCGTCAGGAACCACGGTTCATACCGCAGAGTCAACATCACTCCTAAAGGGCAGGCTGTTTCTTCCCATGCCCGGCGCACCTGGACAAGCTCCTCTGGGCTTGCGGCGAGAGGCTTTTCCGCATATACGGGAATTCCGTGGTACAAACACCAGCAAACCATATCTGCCGTTTTCCCAAACCAGGAATTTATCACCGCAAGGCCTGGCTGCTCTGCAGACAGCATTTCTTTCCAATCTTCCCACACGGCAGGCGCGTGTCCGTTTTCTGCACACGCCTCAGCCAACGGCGTTATGTCTTCCTCACGGCAGCCCGGTGCAATGGCACATATGGTCATCTCTTCTTGCTCTGAAAGTCCCTCCAGAACAACAGGATAATGTCCAGAGCTTCCGATTATTGCCAGACGCATAGGCGTTCCTTCTTTCCTAACAAGCTATGTATTCTGCTTTCCTTTTGTTCCATTCGGTGATCTGTCTCTGCGAAACACCAAAATTCCAATCACCGCGTGCTATTACAGCACATCCAGGCCGAACAGGGCCGCCAGCCTGAGAAGTTTTTCCTCCACATCCTCAAAAGCAAACACCTGGTGGCACCCAAGCACCGTGCGCAGATAATGCGGCGCATCGTCGAACCGCACATGCATCTGTGTGCGGCATGCCGTTTCATAAGGCCCCGCCACAGAGTATCCAAGATGGACCGTCATTTTGGAAGCCTCGTCGGAAATACGGCAGGCGGTCACACGCTTTTTCTGAGGAAGCTCTACCTGCAGGCTGACGCCGATGCCGCTTTCATGATGGCTGCGCAGCGTACAGGGCAGCGGATCGCCCATGCAGCAGATGGGCGCCGTGCAATGCGAAAAGTTCACCGTCCCGTCCGGCTGCAGGCCGGGGTTCGCCATCCACAATTTTGTGGAGGTTAGATGTTTCATCATCAGCATGGTGACCGCGCTGTCCATATCCCCTTCACAGGCGGCTACCATGGGCGTGCAGTCGTTCACATAGCTCACGCCCAAGCAGGATGTCGTCCCCTCGCTGAGCAAATTAAAGCATGCGATGGCTGCTCCCTGTGCACCGTACCGCTCCAAAAGCGTGATCAGCGCCCATGCCATACGCGAGGCATCCCACAATGCACCGTCCGTGGGCTCCGCGCATCCGGTACTGTTCTGCACGAACCAGTCATAATATGTCTGCGCCTGTTCCCGCTGCGCCCCGCGATAAAGCTGCGCCAGTTCGTCCTGTTCCACAAAACGAATTTTCACGTCGAAACGCGCCTCATATACCGCCGGCTCGGACGCGTTGCTGATGACCCACGGCTCAGTATGCCCGATCTGCAGCAAAGTAGCGCCCCGCACCGCATTGTATGCAGCCAATACCTGCAAAGCATCTTTCAGCTGCGCCTCATTCAGCGCAAGCTGTGTGCCGGGCGTCGTGCGCCGCAGCACGGCCCACGTATCCATCAGCGTTGGGGCTGCGTTGCAGCGCAGCATCTCGCTGCACAGCGCCCCGGGCGCATTGCCTCGTATGTACGCGCCGTACAGCACCACGCTTTCATAGGCCGCTGCCGCCGCCAGGATGTTCTGCTGCACGGCGCCGCTCATGGGCACCGCGATCAGGCAATCGCCCTGCGGCAGTTTATCCTCTTCCATTGCGTCCGCTGCAAGGCAGCATTCTATACCTTCCCCCATTTGAGCCGCCAGCGTTTCATAGGCGGAACGCAGCTTTTCTTCATCCGCCCAATAGCGGCGTGCCGCAAAAAACATACAAACTGTTTTCATCCTCGACCATCCCTTCCATAAAATTGAGACACATTGCTTCTTCTCTTTTATTGTAGCGCTCATAGCTCTTGCCATCAATTTTGGTTTACTGTACAATATATTCCAGAACGGAATATATTGCGAGGTGCGGCGTATGGATCTGGAATGGGTGCAGGCCTTTTTGGCCGTGGCGGATACCGGCAGCTTCTCAGCCGCTGCGGACGCGCTTTTTCTTTCTCAGCCGGTGATTTCAAAGCAGGTACAGAAGCTGGAGCTCCAGCTGGGCGTCCGTCTGTTTGACCGCGCCCATCGCAGGGCGGAGCTGACGGACGCAGGCCGCAGGGCATATCCTCCGGCACAGGCGCTGGCGCGCCAATATCAGCTTTTGGAACAGGCCGTCCACCCCGACGGAAGCCTGCGCCTTGCGCTACTCCCCGTCGCGGATTGTTACGGCTTTCCTCAAATGCTGGCGGACTTTTCCGCCGCGTATCCCCGCACGCGGCTCATGGTGGAGGAACGGGAAAATACCGCCATGCCCGCGCTCATCCAGAGCGGGCGCTGTGACGGAGCGTTTTTCCGCATCCCGGACGGTCCCGTGATGCCGGAGGACGTCATCCTGTGCAAGGATGAACTTGTTCTTCTGGTGCCCGAAAAACTTTTCTGCGCCACAAAAGGCGCCGTCCCGCTTTCGCTGTTCAGCGGCAAGCGCTTTCTGCTGCTGAGCGCCGGCACCGGCCTGCTGGAAACCAGCCTGGAGCTTTGCCGCAAAGCGGGCTTTTCACCGCAGGTTGGGTACACCGGCGCGGCCGCGGGCAACATCGCCCGTATGGTTCGCAGCGGCGCGGGCGTTGCGATGCTTTCCCGGCGTGTGGCCGAAAGCTGCGCAGGCCCGGACCTGCGCCTGCTGACGCCGGAGCCCACATGCGGCAGTCTGCTGGTTTTCCGGCCCTCGAAGACCGGGCTGCAGAACCCGGCCATGGGTGCGCTGCTGAAGCATTTGGCGCGTGCTACGCAATGAGCGTGCTTGCGGTTTCAAGCTTTTTACCGGTTCACGCACTGTGTCGGGTTTCTCTCGATTGATAAGAAGCAGTTCGGCAAGAGTATAGTCCAGGTTTTCGGGAAGCGTCAGCATTTTCGACATTGCGTATGCGGTGGCTCTTCCGATGTTCCTTCTGCCGGAGTTTCCACAGGGCTACTTACATCTTCTGCCGCTTCAATTTCGCTTGCGCTCTCAGAAGCATTCGCGGATTTCGGAGATGTACTGCTGTCTCCAGACGTCTGCGCATTCGAGCTACTGGACGGTATACTGGTACTCTCCGTCGTTTCTGCCGAAGCACTTTGCGAAGACGACGACGCCTGCGAAGCGCTGGGTGAAACAGGAGGTGCGGATTCCGCCGGAGTACTGTCCGACGTGGACGCTGATGCGCTGGCAGATTCGTCAGTCTCCTGCTGCTTCGCTTCATAGTCCACAGACTCCGGATGTTCAAGCGGCGCTGAAACAGGGATGCGCGGTGCTGGCTCTTCAGCTGCAAACGCCTGTACCGGTACGCTTGTGAAAAGCATGTTCAATACTCAAATAGTATAACGCTTAAAATTTGTCGTAAATGTTGTACTGTCTTTTTCATAATCATGACCCTACTTGTCACTTATAAAATTGCATGGAGTTTGCCTTGGGTAAATGGCTTTTTATTGCGTGAACAGTAAAATTTGTTCTTACTTGAAAGGTATCAGAATGAACGAAAAACATCCGCAGTGGATCATATTAGGTGGGCTGATTTTATGCGCTTTTCGAAATGGTATTAAGCTGCAATGCTCAAAATTCTCACCCCAAAAAATGAATTGTTTTTTCGACAGTTGCCGGACGACGGGGCAACCACGATTTGGTAATTTCCTCCTACAGAATATAAATTAGGCGATTGCGAAACTCAAAAAAGCTGGTAAAGCCAACGGTTTTGAGCATCGAATATATCTGACTTTCCTCCAGTTATGCGGTATAATTGTAGGTGTCAAAGGTCCAAGGACATGCGCAAAACTGGAGGAAAAGTCATGCGAAATAAATATGCGCAGATGTCACTTATGGACATCTACCATGATGTAGCCGCCAGCCTTGAGGAAGATAAGCCGAAGCTATTCCGTATGCTGGACGAACACATTGACTGGGATGCACTCATTCCGGCGCGGTTCTACATGGCGTTCTACCAGCGGATAGGGCGTCCACGCGAATATCCGCTTGAAGGATTCATAAAGAGCTTTCTGCTTCAAAGGATTTTCGGATACACGGACGACAGTCAGCTCCTCGTCACACTCCGCCACAGTAAGGAAATGCGCGATTTCTGTGGTCTTCGCAAAGTTCCCGATGCCGCCAAACTCACTCGGTTCAAGCAGGATTTCCTACCGTATATCGCCGAGCTGTTCGAGCGTTTGGTGGACATCACGGAATCTATCTGCCGCACGATGGACGCGGAACTTGCTGACAGCCTCATTTTCGATACCACTGGTATCGAGAGCTACGTTGCTGAAAACAATCCCAAGTTTTTTCACTCAAAGCTGAATCAGGCAAAGGCCTTTGCCAAGGCGAACCCGGAGGTGAACCCATACAAGGCAGTTTACGGTCTTCTTCCTGACCATGCCATCGCCAACCCCGCCGTTAGGCAACAATATGTCAATGGCCATTTCTGCTACGCGCAAAAGGCTGGGGTACTTACCAACGGTCTTGGCATTATCCATCACATCGCCTTGTTTGACGAAGACTTCAAAGCCAAACACACCGAGATGCTGGCGGAGAAGCGTTCTGATAACCCCGACGCTGACAAGGAAATTGACGATGCGAAAGCGTTGCTGCCTGTTTTGGATGATTTCCGAACTGCTCATCCGTCCCTTGCATACTCTACCTTCATGGGCGATTCCTCTTTTGATTCCTATGATTTGTATACTGCATTACTCGGCGAATACGGCTTTTCTCGCGCTATTATCCCTATGAATCCGCGCAATTCAGCGACCTCCCCCTCTGCCGACTTCAATGAATCTGGCATTCCTTTGTGCCCCGCAGATAAAACGCCTATGCGCTTCCACAGTGTTTGCGGCGGAAAAAATCGTTCAAAACGCATTAAATTCATTTGTCCTAAGTCCGAAACCGTTTCTACCCTTCGTGGGACTTCCTGGCGTTGCCGCTGCGAAAATCCTTGCTCATCAGCCACATATGGCCGCAGCATATATGTTTACCCGTGTGCCGACAAGCGCCTCTATCCCGGGATTATCCGCGGCACACCCCAATGGTCGGCTCTCTATGCCAAGCGTGTTGCTGTGGAGCGTTCCATCGGCTCTTTCAAGGCTGTGTTGGGACTGAATCACAGAAAAACCTTTAACACTTTCACCACGAAAGCCGATTTGTTTTTGGCCGGCATCGTCCAGCTTCTTTGTGTCGTTCTAGCCGACCGTCTTCATGACTGCAAACTCACGCTCAGTGTCCGTAAACTTGTCGTCTGATTTTTTCAATGTATTCATATATGCTCCACATCGGTCTGTCTGGGGCTTGATTTCTTATGCCTCTCTTTTTGTTTCGCGCCAGCTCTCGACCTATTGATGCTTCTGCTCCGTTTTCTTCTCCTACTTTCGCAATCGCCTAAATATAAATGTGAATGCAACAAGTTATGTAGAAGAAGACGCTTTGATGTAAAGAAGCGCAAAGTCACCAATCGGGCGCTCTGAAAACAATGGCAGAACATGCTCTCAATCCGCCTTTGTTCCGCACTGTGCCTCCCGGATGGCCTGCTGGACATCCAGCCATCGCCCGTATGCCCCACCATGGAGCTGCTTCTTTAATTTGTTGATGGCATTTTTGTAGGCCTTTTCCGCGCCGCTGGGTCCATTGTAGTTCAGACGAGCGGCCAGTTCCTGAAAGGATATGCCTTTTTCCTCCGGATGACAGAGTCCCAGATAGCTGCGGACCAAAGTCAGTTCCCGTGGTTTCAGGATTTCGGCTATTCTCTGGCGGAGCAGTGTCCTGCGCATATGGCGGTCATAGGACACAGCCGGGTCTCCTCCGCATCCGAGGTCAAAGACACGCTCTCCCAGTGATTCAGTTTGGAATACCGTACGGTATTCTTCCAGCAAACGCCTGGCGGTACGGCCGGAGATATTCAATTTGTCCTGAATCTTCATTAAAAGATCGATTTCCGCAGCCTGTCCGTGAACTGCACAAAGGAAAGCTATTTGACGCAGCTGATAATAACGGCTGGGCGGAAGCGGCAGGGCGGAAAAACTTTTGGCAGCGCAGTCCAGCATTGCGGTTTGAACAATGGGTGTGGCAAAGGTCAGGAGTTTTGTCCCCGCATCAAAGTCAAAACGTCCGGCCGCCGACAGCAGCGCCATCGCGCCTTCCTGCTTCAGGTCTTCTTCCAGCGAATGCTGAGAAAACGGTTCGCAGCAGCTTCTGGCTAAAACCGTCAGATAACCTTCGTTTTGAGAAACCAATTGAGCTGCCGCAAGCACGTCCCCTGTCTGCAGCCGCCTCGCCAGCTCTTCGTTGCCGGGCCCCCCTCCTGCAACGGAATACATTTGCTTTGTCACGGAGCCACCCGCTTTCGAGCTTCCGCATAAAGCCGCTCCTGCTCCATGTCCCGAGCATAGCCGGCCGCCGCATACCCGTTGTCCATAAGGGCCTTGTCCCGATAGGTTTCCGCAAGGCGAAGAGATTCTCGGCGCAGGTCATCCGATATTTTCCCCCTCTGGTGGTGTTTGCGGATGGTGTTGGTCCGGGTAGAAAACAGACGGTAGATGGGGTGCTCCCTGTTCTGCTCCTTCTGCCGCATCATGGCTCCGTACTGCCGACATGTCATGCCTGCATCCTGAGGCGCGTTGCCGCTGCAATATTTTGGTATACGGCCATTGGTTGTGAGAAAGTATTTCCCACAGTTCCGGCACCGGCTGGGGGCATGGCCGTGATGCAGGCCGTTCATTAAATCGAAGCTGTAAAAATGGATGGGTGATGGAAAGCTGATCCGTTGGACGAACACCATTTCCTTTTCGTCCCTGGGACTGCGGGCAAAGGTGTAGGAGGATGAGATGGCCGGCGAAACGGTGAATGCTTCAATACCTGCCATGGGAAGCTGCTCCATCATCATCCAGAAGTCGCCGCTGTTGAAGCAGTCATGCGCCGCCACGGCAAAAGATGTCTCAGTCCGTTTTTTCAGCCGCCGCAGATAGCCCTCCTCAAAATATCGGCCCGCCACGGAAAAATGAAAGATCCCAAGGGGGATGCTGAACATAGCTGTCAGGTAACGAAAGAAAAATTGCCGGGCGGGAGATTCAGGCTCCATCAAATCTCTGACGGATGCATCTGAAAACAGGACCTCTATGGCGCGGAGCTCCTGTTCCTTATCCAGCATGCTGTACGGCGGGCACTGCCACAAGGCGTCAAGAATTTTCTCAACCGAAGAGCGGAGCTCCGGCAGCAATTTGACAAACCGGCTTTGCTCTGCACACACCAACGCCTCCATCTAATGGCTTATCCCGCCGCCGTGAGTGAGCAGTTCCCTCAAAGTTTCGTCATTGACGTTCAGAATTTCAGCAGCGAAATATCCGGATGGATACGCAGCCTCGTTGAAAAAAATCTGTTCCTGCCAGATATCCAGTGTCAGGTGCAGAAGATTGTTGTTCTGTCTGAGTCCCAGCGGCATAGCTTCACCTTCTGTCGCATATTTGTTCGAACGCTGTCTTGCGACATTCTCATTCTATCAAAATCCAGAGAATAATCAAGCGGGAGAAAACATCCCGGCCGTTCCCATTCTCATGGGGACGGCTATTTTCTTGGGAAAGGTCGTGAAAGCATGAACACAGAACTAAAACTGATTTCCATGCGGGATATCCAAACGGAGGATGTGCAATGGCTTTGGTACCCCTACCTCCCGCGGGGGAAATTGACCATTGTGCAGGGAGATCCAGGCGAAGGAAAAACTACATTTGTGCTGGCGGTCATCTCAGCTCTGACCCGGGGTGAGCCTTTGCCGGAGTGCGAACAGGCTCCTGAACCTGTAAACGTGATTTACCAGACAGCGGAGGATGGGTTAGCAGACACCATCAAGCCGCGGTTGGAGACCGCCGGAGCGGACTGCGCCCGGGTATTGGTCATTGACGAGAGCAAACGGGAGCTGAACCTCTCCGATGAACGGCTGGAACAGGCGCTGCGAAAGACAGGTGCGCAGCTCATGGTCCTGGATCCCATTCAAGCATATCTGGGAGACGGTGTGAACATGCACCGTGCCAACGAGGTGCGGCCCATTCTGAAGCGGACGGCGGCCATGGCGGAGCGTACCGGCTGTGCGGTGATTCTTATCGGCCACATGAACAAAGCCCAGGGGCTGAAATCAGGCTACCGTGGATTGGGTTCCATTGACTTTCGGGCAGCAGCCCGAAGCGTATTGGTAGTGGGGCGGCTCAAGGATGACCCTGCCGTTCGGATCGTTGCACAGGACAAAAACAGTCTGGCCCCCGAAGGCAAATCGATCGCCTTTCAGTTGGATGGAGAACGGGGATTTAAATGGAAAGGGACCTGTGATCTCTCAGTAGACGATGTACTCAGCGGGAGCGGAAAGCTTCAGACCAAAACCCTCCAGATGGAGGAGGAATTGGAGCGGATGCTCAGGGAAGCCGCTACTGCGGAGGCGGTTCTGAACCGTGCCAAAGAACTGGGTGTATCCGAACGGACTCTGATGACCGCCAAAAAGAACCTGGGAATCGTTTCAGAGAAACGCGGCAGCCAATGGTACTGGATGCTGCCGGAGCAAGGATGTAAGGATGCAGCGTTCTAAAAACTTTGCACCCTTGCATCCTTCCTTTTATGCAGTCCTGTGTCTGAGAAGAACGGGGCTGGCTCCGATGAACGGAAAATCCTCCCTTCAGGGAGGGCAAGCAGAGCGCCTGTCCGACTTTGTCGGACTTGGCGCCGCCGGCCGACCGGCGATATTGCGGGCGGAAGCCCGTACCCACTTTACGGAGGTATCAGTGAAACAGAAAAAGGAAAAACGCATCACGCTCCGTCTTACGCCGGAGCAATACGAAAAAATCCGGTTCAAAGCAGAAACAGCACATATGTCCATAGGAGCCTATGTCCGTGCGACCGCTTTGAAGCATCGTGTCGTAGTGATTGATGGGCTGGAAGAAATCACCCACGAACTCAAGGGCATTGGCCGAAGCATTAACCAGCTGGCGGTTCTGTCCAATATGGGAAGGATCAAAGAGATCCATTTGGGAGAGGTCTGGCAGATACTCAGCCGGATCTATCTTATATTGCAGAAGCTGACGGAACAGGAAAAACGCTGATGGCTACAGTCACATTCATTAAGTACAAAAAGACAGACTGGCGGGACACTCCGCAGTGTGGCCCAGTATGTATCTCAGGCGAAAAAGACTGTTGCGCAGACCGGTCATCCGTTGGCAAGCGGGCTGAACTGTACGCCCCATCTGGCGGCCCAGGAGTTCATAACCACCCGGGCCACACACCGCAAGGATAGTCCGGTCTGGTTTTACCACTATGTCCAATCTTTTTCCCCGGAAGAAAAAATCACCGGGGAGCAGGCTCACCGGCTGGCGAAAGAGTTCGCGGCGCGGGCCTGGCCGGACAATGAGGTACTCATCACCACACATTTAGACGCAGCGCACTTTGATACCCATTTCATCGTCAATTCAGTATGTTATGGAACGGGCAGGATGCTCCGTCAGGGGCCTGGTACCCTGCATGCTCTGCGGCAGATGTCAGATGAACTGTGTATGAAATATGGATTCTCTGTTCTTCCTCGGGAACAGGGAAAGAAAAGAACCCACGGTATGGACGGACGGGAATACCGTTCTGCGGCCAAGGGCGAGAGCTGGAAGTTCCGCCTTATAGACACAATTGATCAATGTATGCGGTATGCGTCTGACAAAGAAGAGTTCATCGCTTTGATGCAGAGTGATGGATATGGGGTTTGTTGGACGGACAGCCGGAAGAGCATTACCTACACCACGCCTCAGGGAATGAAGTGCAGAGACGACCGGCTCCACAGTGAACGATACAGGAAGGAGGTCATGGAACTTGAATTGCGGACCCGAACAGAAATTATCCATGGAAGAACTGAAGCGGCTGAATCCATCCCGGTGTTCTCTGCCGCAGATGCGGACTACACTTCCGCCGACGCCAACACAACAGGACTGGAGGGAACTGCTGATTGCAATGGACCGATTAGAGCGCCGTCTTTCGGACCAGACAGCCGTTTTGCGGGAGCTTTCCATCCGGACGGATGCTTGCCCCACCCAGCCCCAGATAGAGGCCCTGTCGCAGGATGTGGCCCGGATACGGACGCTGCTGCAACAGGATGGGAGGAAGAACGCGCGGCGTTTCTCTGCGCCCAGGTTGGAACTGCCGCCAATCCCCTGGCGCAGCCTGATTCTCGGACTGGCAGCGTTCCCGGTTCTTGGCGGTATGCTTTGGGTAGCATGGTCCAGTTGGGAAAAGCTTTGGAGCCTGCTCCGTCCGATTTTCCTGTGAAAGACTCTACAGTCAAACCCAGGCATACTGACCGCAAACTTTGGCAAACACAACGGAGGAAGAAAATTGCTCTTGGGCACAAACCAGATGATCAGGAGAATGAATCGGTCTGGCAGCATTCGCTGTGATAAGGAAATACAGAAGGGAGAGATGTACACTGAGTAATATTGGGACAGAACTTGAGAGTTTTTTGGAAACCGGCGTATCAGGCGGATGCGGTGATACGGAGGCTGTGATCCATCCGGAAAAAGACGGATTTGTTTCGCTTGACTTCCGTGATTCCAGAATAACGGATGTGCCGGAAGGGAAACGGGTAAGCAGGGCCATGATGGCAGGCAAGCGAAAATTTCTGGTCCGGTCTTTTTTTCCTGCTGCCGCACAAACGCCTACGGCCCGGTTATTGGAATATATCGAAATTCAGGAGAAGAAAAACAAAATTCCCTTTGGGGATAGACTTTCGGGCCCCGATACGGTATGTTTGAGTTGATCCGTATTGGTTTGCCGTAACAGAAAGGAGAAGATGATGAAACAGGCAAACCGCGAACCCTATGATATTTTGTATGCGCGTCTCAGTCAGGAGGATGAACGGGAGGGCGAGTCGAACAGTATCCAGAACCAGCGGATGATACTGGAGCAATATGCCAGTGAGAAAGGGTTCACTAATCCATATTTCCTGTATGATGATGGTTTTTCCGGAACAAATTTCAACCGGCCCGGGTGGAATTCAGCGATGCGCCTCATTGAGAGCGGTATGGTGCGGACCTTGATCGTCAAGGATTTGTCCCGGCTTGGACGTGAATACCTGGAAGTCGGGAAACTGACTGAGCTGGTGTTCCCCAGCTACGGTGTACGTTTTATCGCCATCAACGACAACGTAGACAGCTTCTATGGAGAAAACGATTTTGTACCTTTCAAAAATTTGTTCAACGAATTCTACGCCAAGGATACCAGCCGGAAAATTCGGGCTGTAAAGAAGGCTCAGGCCCAGCGGGGTGAACGACTCGCCACACGGCCAAGGTACGGTTACCGCAAGGCTGACGGCGACCCTAAAAAAATCGTGCGGGATCCACAGGCAGCTGATGTAGTGCAGAAAATCTTCCTGCTTTGTGCTTCCGGAAAAGGGCCAAGCCAGATCGCAAGGCTGTTAAAACGGGAACAAATCCTCAATCCGAGCAATTACTATTTTAAAAAGTACGATGTTGCGCTGACCGGGCTTGATACCACACGCCCTTTCGAATGGAGCGAGACCACCGTTACTAAAATACTGGAGGATGAAATCTATCTGGGCCATACCATCAGCCTGCGGTATACAACACAGTCCTACAAAAACAAACGAAGAATCGAACGGCCGGAAACAGAGTGGCTTCGGTTTGAGGATACCCATGAGCCCCTTATCACAAAGGAGCTCTGGGAACTGGTGCGGGAAGTCCGCAGGCACAAACGGAGGGCGCCAAAGAAATTCGAGGACCCCAATTTATTCTCCGGCCTTCTCTATTGCGCTGACTGCGGCGCGCCCCTTCGGCTGCATCGGACACGGACTCAAACTGCTCATTTCTACAACAATTTCAAGTGCAGTACTTACAGTAACCGGGGAAAAGATGCTTGCAGCGGGCACTACATCCGCGAGAGTCAGTTGAAGGCAATTGTACTGGACGACCTCCGCCGGGTGACGCAATTTGCAAGGCAGAAGGAAAGCCTGCTGCTTCGTCATGTAGCCAGACAAAATTCTGCACAGGCGAAGAAGGAGATCAGCCTGCTTCAAGGTGAGCTGGACAAACTTCGCCGCAGAGAACAGGAGCTGACGGCACTTTTCAAACGGCTCTACGAGGACAACGTTCTGGGCCGCATCCCGGATGAACAGTATCGGATCCTTTCCGCCGAATACACACAGGAGCGGACGCTGCTGCAGGAGAAGATTCCTCAGATGGCAGAGCAGCAGGAAAAGCTGCGGGATTCCATCGCCAACGCTGCCCGGTTTGTAGAGCGGGCCAGGCAGTACAGCACGATTACAGAGCTGACGCCGGAACTGCTTCGGCTGTTCATTGACAAGATTGTGATTGGCGAACGTTCCGTAAAATATTCCCGCTGCGCTGCGCAGGAGGTCTCGATCTACTACCGCGACGTCGGGCTGTTGGATACTGCTGAAGAGCTCGATATGGAGAATCTCTTGTCTGACACTGCCGCTTCTGCATAACGGCAGAACGACGCGGGCAGCTTTGCTGCCCGCGTCTCTCAAAAACACTATTTCCCCTATGCTTATATTGTGTCCTTATCGCACGGTGCCTAATTCGACGGACGGCTTTTCTGGTCGGCCTTCGGGACGCCGCGGGGGATTCAATCCTCTCCGAATCCGCGCAAAACCGCCCCGGCCCAGCGCACCAGCAGCGCATAATGCTCCGGCGTCTCCTGCGGCGTGAATGCCTTTTGCCCGCGCCCCGCCAGCACGGCCCGGCTGTCCGCGTCGGGCAGATGCCGCTCCAGCGCGGCGGCGTCCTCACAGTACACGCCCGACGCGGCAAAGGCCTGCGCCTGCAGGACAAAAAACGCGGCCTTGTACAGCGCAGGCAGATTGGCGGAGGCATCCTCGAACAAAAAGCTGTGACACGCCGCGTGATATACATTCGCCGCGCCCATGTGCAGGGCGCCACGCGCGTCCTGCGGGCACAACAGCGCGCCCACCTCCGAAAGTGAACCGTACAGCGCCTCTGTGTCATGGTAAAACTGGAACAGGTCCGCCCGGGGCCAAGCCAGCAGCTCTTTCCTGCCTGAAACAAAGCCGCAGGCCTTTTCGCTGTCCGGCATGCTGCGCACCAATTCCCGGTAAGCCGACAGGTCGGCCGTGTCCAGCCTGTCCAAAATGAGCACAAAATCAATGTCGCTGCTCTCTGTGGCCGCACCCCGCCGGACACTGCCCTGCAGCCCCATAAACCATACCCGCGCACCAAAACGCGCCAGCGCCTTTTCCGCAAGCATTTTGGCCCACGCCCTGTGATCTGTCATAATTCCCTCCCTATGCAATGGTGAATCTCTCTTTCCTCCGCCTGCCTCCCGTGGGCGAACGGCGGTTCAGGTCCCGGCTGCTTTTATTTTAACTGGATGTGCATTTGGGCCGGTGCCTCGTTCCATTTGACGGGATACCCCGCTCCGTGGCTGCAAAATACGGAATCCGGCGTGTTTTCCACATCCCTCTCCAGGTCGTAGCCGGTTTGTTCGGCCAGGTGCTGCTGCTGTGCGGGCGTACAGGGATGATATGCCTCGAACGCCAACGAAAGCTGCGCCCGCCCCTTGCCCAGCGCGGTCAACTCCCGGGCATAGGCCTGCATCTGTGCCACAGGGCATGTACCCGTCACAGCCACCCGGCCGTTGCGGCCTGTCACAGGCGCTTCATACCGGCCGCCCATACGCGGTATGTCGGACAGGATACGCCCCGCCAGTGCCGCATCCGCCTCTGCCGTGAAAGAATACCATGGCTCCAGCAGCACGCTTTCCGCCTGCATCAGCCCCTGGCGCACCGCACGGTATACGGCCTGGCGGAAATCCCCGCCCTCGGTGTGCTTCAGATGGGCGCGCCCGGCCAGCAGCGTCACGCGCACGTCTGTCAGCGGCGCGCCGGTAAGCACGCCCCGGTGGCTCTTTTCCAGAACGTGGGTGCGGATGAGATTCTGCCAATTCTGTGCCAGCACATCGGTATGGCATTCACTGTCAAACGTTATGCCGCTTCCCGGCGCGCCCGGCGAAAGGCGCAGGTGTACCTCGGCATAATGGCGCAGCGGCTCGAAATGGCCGCAGCCCACTACGGCGTTTGCGATGGTTTCCCTGTACAGCACGCCGCAGGGGCCGAACGATACCTCTGCGCCGTACCGCTCCCGCAGCACGGCCTGCAGTACCTCCAGCTGGACCTCTCCCATCACCTGAACGTTCACACGCTGCAGCTCTTCGCTGAATTCCACGCCCAGCAGCGGCTCCTCGTCCTCCACCTCACGCAGCAACTCCAGCAGGCGGCGGGGCGGAAGCTCCGGCCCTGCCAATACCTGGGCGGAAAGCAGCGGCCGCAGTGCGGGCGGCATACCCGGCCGGGCATCCGCCCCCACAACATCCCCGGGCATCACCCGGCCCAGACCGGCGGCGGCGCACAGCGTGCCAGGCCCCGCTTCGGCCAGCGGCGCGCTTTTTCCGCCGCTGTATGCCCGCAGCCCGTTCACCTTGTAATACGCAGTCCCGCCCTTTTCCGGGCAGGCCACATTCTCTTTGGGGCGCAGACGCCCTGCCAACACCTTCAAAAACACGATGCGGCCGCCGTTTTTCTCATGACGCACCTTGTACACACGGGCGCGGAAAAGCGCGTCTCCGGCCTCTTCCTGCGGTGCGGCGCAGAACGCCGCCAATACGTTCAGCAACGTGTCAACGCCTGTGCCGTTCAGAGCCGCGCCCACCACTGCCGGACAAACAAGCCCCGCCCGCACCAGTGCGGCGCCGCGCTCCCGGGCGGCCTGCGCGTCATAGCCGCGGACAAGATAATCCTCCATCAGCGTTTCGTCCCGCGCGGCCAGCTCCTCCGCCAAGGCCTCTCCAATGTCCGCCGCGCAGAAATCCGGCCCGCACGCCAGCACATCCGCCCCCAGGCGTGCGCGTACCGCCGCCAGCGTTCCGGCAGCATCAGCGGTGGGCAGGTCCGCCTTGTTCAGAAAAAACACCACGGGCACGTCGTTTTGCCGCAGCAGCCGCCAGACGGTCTCCGTATGGGCCTGTACGCCCTCCACACAGCTTACCACCAATACCGCGCAGTCCACGGCCCAGATGCTGCGCTCCATCTCGCCGCTGAAATCCGCGTGGCCCGGGGTGTCGATTAAGCGGAACGGAAGCCCGCAGGCCGTAAACGCCGCTTCGTCGGCAAATACCGTGATGCCGCGGCTGCGCTCGATGACGTCATGGTCCAGACAGGTGTCGCCGCTGTCCACGCGCCCGGCGCGCCGCAGCGTGCCGCCCCGGTACAAAAGCTGCTCCGAAAGCGTCGTCTTGCCCGCGTCCACATGAGCGAAAACGCCCACGACAGTTTCCATAAAACCGCCCCTTTCCGTGGTAAATACATCTTATTATAGCCGCCGGGCACCGCGCTTTGCAAGCATCGCCCGCCCTGCAAAAAAAGCAGGCGCGCTCCGCACGAAGCGGGGCGCGCCTGCCGGTGTTTTCCGCGCGCTTCAATCCAGTTCCAGCGCGCCGGTATAAAGCTGGTAATAAGTCCCCTTCAGGGCCAGCAGCTCGTCGTGCGTACCGCGCTCAATGATGCGTCCGTGGTCCAGCACCATGATAGCGTCGGCGTTTTTCACAGTGCTCAGCCGGTGTGCGATGACAAACACCGTGCGGCCCGTCATCAGCGCGTCCATGCCCCGTTGTACAATGGCCTCGGTGCGGGTGTCGATGGAGCTGGTCGCCTCGTCCAGGATCATCACGGGCGGGTCCGCCACCGCCGCACGGGCAATGGCCAGCAGCTGTCTTTGGCCCTGGGACAGGCTTGCGCCGTTGCCGCTCAGCGGCGTATCATAGCCCTGCGGCAGGCGCGTGATGAAATCGTGCGCCCCCGCCAGCTTGGCCGCGGCGATGCACTCCTCGTCACAGGCGTCCAGGCGCCCGTAGCGAATGTTGTCCATCACCGTTCCGGTGAACAGGTTGGTATCCTGCAGCACAACGCCCAGGCTTCGGCGCAGGTCTGCCTTTTTTATTTTATTGATATTGATGCCGTCATAGCGGATCTTGCCGTCCGCGATATCATAAAAACGGTTGATGAGATTGGTGATGGTCGTCTTGCCCGCGCCGGTGGAGCCCACAAAAGCCACCTTCTGGCCGGGCTTTGCATACAGCGTCACATCATGCAGCACCGTTTTGCCTTCTTCGTAGGCGAAATCTACGTCAAACAGACGCACATCGCCGGTCAGGCGGGTATAGGTGGTAGTTCCGTCGCCATGCGGATGCTTCCAGGCCCATACATTTGTGCGCGCCGCGCACTCCTCCAGCGTGCCGTCCGCCCCCTCTTTCGCGTTCACCAGCGTCACATAGCCCTCGTCGGCTTCCGGCTGCTCGTCGATGAGCGCAAAAATGCGCTGCGTGCCGGCCAGGCCCATGACGATGGAATTGATCTGATTGGACACCTGGCTGACATTGCCGGAAAACTGCTTCGTCATGTTCAGAAACGGCACCACGATGCTGATGCTGAACGCCAGGCCTGAAATGCTCAGGTTGGGCGCTCCGCTCAGCAGCAGAATTCCGCCGGCCAGCGCCACCACCACATACAGCACATTCCCGATGTTGTTCAGAATGGGCATGAGCATGTTGGCGTAGCGGTTGGCTTTTTCGGCGTCGGAAAAAAGGGCATCATTGATGGCGTCGAAGGCGCGCTTGGCCTCCTGCTCGTGGCAGAACACCTTAACGACCTTCTGACCGTTCATCATTTCCTCAATGTAGCCCTCGGTACGGCCCAACGCCTGCTGCTGGCGTACAAAATATTTGGCGGAGCCGCCGCCGATCCTGCGCACCACAAGCACCATACACACCACGCCCAGCACCACCACGGCGGCCAGCCAGATGCTGTAATACAGCATGATGCTGAACACCGTTATCACCGTTACGGCGGAGATCAGCAGCTGCGGAAAGCTCTGGCTGATCATCTGGCGCAGCGTGTCGATATCGTTGGTATAATAGCTCATGATATCGCCATGATTGTGGGTATCGAAATAGCGGATGGGAAGGTCCTGCATGCCGTTGAACATCTTCTCGCGCATTTTTTCCAGCGAGCCCTGCGTGATGACGGCCATGAGCTGAGTATATACAACACCCGCTGCCAGGCTGAGGACATAAAACACCGCCAGCAACGCCACCAGTCCCAAAATGCGGCCGGATACGGCGGACCAATCGCCGCTCTGCCAGCTCTGCTCCACGGCGGCAATGACGTTCTGCATGAAGATGGACGGCACCGAACTGACGACGGCGTTGAACAGGATGCACGCCACGGTAACGGGCAGCAGCACCGGATAAAAACCGAACAGAGTGCGGATGAGACGGCCCAGCACGCCCTTGGGCGCGCGGCGCTTTGCGGTTCCTTTATTCGGCATCGTCGTCACCTGCCTTGTTCTGAGAGGTATACACCTCGCGGTAGATCTTGTTTGTTTTCATAAGCTCCGCATGGGTGCCCACGGCATTCACCGCGCCGCCGTCCATGACGACGATGCGGTCCGCGTCCTGTACGGAGGCGATGCGCTGGGCAATGATGATCTTTGTCGTTTCGGGTATATACCGGCGCAGCGCCTGGCGGATCAGTGCGTCGGTGCGCGTATCCACGGCACTGGTTGAATCGTCCAGGACCAGGATCTTGGGCTTTTTCAGCAGCGCGCGGGCAATGCACAGGCGCTGCTTCTGCCCTCCGGAAACATTGGCGCCGCCCTGCTCGATATGGGTGTCGTAGCCGTCCGGGAACTGGCGGATAAACTCATCCGCCTGCGCCAGGCGGCAGGCCTCCTCCATCTCTGCATCGGTGGCGTCCTTGTTTCCCCAACGCAGATTTTCCCGGATGGAACCGCTGAACAGCACGTTTTTCTGCAGCACCACGGCTACCTGGTCGCGCAGAGCCTCCAGGTCGTAGCTGCGCACATCCACACCGCCCACGCGCACAGCGCCCTCAGTGGCGTCATACAGACGGGAGATGAGCTGGATCAGCGTGGATTTGGACGAGCCCGTGCCGCCGATAATGCCGATGGTCTCGCCGGAACGAATGTGCAGGTCAATGCCGGAAAGCGCCATGCGCTCCGCCGTCTTTGCGTACTTGAAGCTCACATTATCAAAATCGATGGAGCCGTCCTTCACCTCGCGCACAGGGTTTTCCGGGCTTTGCAGCGCGCTCTCTTCGCACAGCACCTCCACGATGCGCTGAGCCGATTCACTGGCCATGGTGATCATCACGAACACCATGGAGAGCATCATCAGGCTCATCAATATCTGGAAGCTGTACGTGAGCATGGAGGACATCTGGCCCACATCCAGCGCAAGGCCGCGGCTGGTGATGACCGTATACGAGCCGAAGGACAGCACGAACACCATCACCGCATACACACAGAACTGCATGAGCGGGTTGTTGAAAGCAAGGATGCGCTCCGCTCTCGTGAAGTCCCGCTGGACGTCTGCTGCCGCCGCGCCGAATTTCTGTTTTTCATATTCCTCGCGCACATAGGACTTCACGACGCGCATACCTTTGATGTTTTCCTGCACAGAGCTGTTCAACGCGTCGTATTTTTTGAACACGCGCTTGAACAGCGGCATCGTGCTGCGCACCACCAGCGCCAGCCCCACGCCCAACATCGGGATGACCAGCAGGAAGATCACCGCCATCTTGCCGCCCATGATAAACGCCATCGCAAACGAAAACACCAGCATCAGAGGGCAGCGGATGGCCGTGCGCACGATCATCATATATGCCATCTGCACGTTGGTCACATCGGTGGTCATGCGTGTCACAAGGCTGGACACCGAAAACTTGTCGATGTTCTCGAAAGAATAATCCTGTATTTTATAGAACATGTCCTTGCGCAGATTGCGCGCGAAGCCGCAGCTTGCGGTGGCGCAGGCGCTGCCCGCCAGTGCGCCGAAGGTGAGCGACAGCCCAGCCATCACCACCAGCACCGCGCCGTACTGCACAATGACGCCGATGGAGCACCCGGCTTTGATCTGGTTTACCAGATTCGCCGTGACAAACGGGATGATGCACTCCATCACCACCTCGCCCGAGACCAACAGCGGCGCGAGCAGCGAAGGCTTCTTGTACTCGCGGATGCTTTTGGCCAAAACACTCAGCATAAAAAGATACCCCTTTCTCTCCGGCTCCGAGGAGCCTTTCTGTATTATTTGTTATGACGCTAACAATTCGGCTCAAAAAAATCAGCCGCAGTCTCTTCGGCCGCCCTGCGACAGGCAGTGCGGCCCGACGCGGCCATGCGGGCTGCCGCCCGCGGCTCTTGAATTTTAAGCGCCAGCTATGCCCCGTTTGTTAGGGGACGAACCATATCTTACTGCTTTTTTTTAGGTTTGTCAATAGAAAAAGGGTACAGAAAGCGTTCAGCTTTCCGCACCCTTTTGTCCCTTTGGCAGCCGGTTATTGCTCCTTGTCCGCACGCAGGCGCCGGGTCACCTCCCGGGCAACACGCAGGCCGTGCTGTGCATTTTCAGCGCCCAGCCGTGCAAGCGGGTCCGGCGCGCCGTGCAGCGTGCGCTCCAGCCATTCCGCCTCCAGCGCCTGCATCCGCGCCAGCACCTCCGGATACCGGGCCTTTACATCCGCCGTTTCCCGCGGGTCCTCTTCCGTATGATACAGGGCATATTCTGCAAAATCCCACAGGCCGGGGCTGAAGGTATGCACCATCTTCCAGCCGTCCTGTAAAACCGCCCTCTGGCAGGTATACAGCCCGTGCTCACACACAAGATATTCCCGGGGCGCCGCTGTTCCGTCCAGCGTGTCCTGCAGCGCTGTACCGTGCCACATCTCCGGTGCGGCCACGCCGAAAAAGCGCGCCGCGGCAGGCGCGATGTCCAGCCCATACACAGGATGGGCGCACACCTCGCCCCTGTGGGCGCCGCCCGGCAGCTTGAGCAGCATCGGGATATGGATACAGCTGTCATGCACCGTGCCGTGCTCCAGGATCATCTGCCCCTCTCCATACTGCTCGCCGTGGTCCGCGCTCAGTATCACGGCACAGTCGTCATACCAGCCTCTTTTTTTCAGGTATGCGCACATCTGCCCTACCAGATGGTCGGTATAGCGGATCTCGGCGTCATACAGGCGAAGCAGCTCCGCCAGCTCCCGTCGGCTGCGCACGCCCGTATGCCGGCCGCCTCGGTACAGCGGAGATGCGGCCAGCCGGGTGAGCTGTTCATCGGTTACGGCGGAGGTGTCCGGCTCATAGCCGCGGTCGATCCATTCCGGCGGCGGGGACAGCGGCCCGTGAGGATCCCAGTAATGCAGATGCAGGAAAAGGTCTTCCCCACAAAAGCCGTCCAGAAAATCCATTGCCGCCTCATTCACCGCGGCGCCCGGAAAGCGCTGGAAATTTTCCGCACGGCAGCGGTAGGAGGGGTCGATCACATGGGAAAATCCATTGTAAAACCATGGCGCAGGATGCCGCCCGAACGAAGAAACCGCCGCCGTGTGCACGCCCTCCCAGGACAGTACACGGGGCAGGGCCGTTTCCGGCGGCGTGGCCACGGAAAGTGCAGCCGTACCGTGGGTCTCCACGCCGTTGACCACGCCGAAGCACCCGGTAAACAGCGCTGCGCGGGCCGGCATGCAGGGCGTGTTGGAAGCATACGCCCGGGAAAAACGCACCCCGTCCGCCGCCAGCGCGTCGATGTGCGGCGTCGGCCGCCCATACCCGCAGCAGGACAAATGGTCCGGCCGCAGCGTGTCGATATCAAAATAGATGACCTTCATCGTACTTCCCTTACAAAATGCCTGCGGCCGTGCTCATACAGGGCGCAGATCATTTCCTGTGTCAAAAAGGCGTTTTCCGCGGTGACATACATGGGCGCAAGCCCCAGCAGGCTCTGATAAAAGTTACCGATCTGCTTGACATGGCTGGTGCCCCAATATTGCTTGACGTCCCCGTATTCAAACATCTGTGCTGGGTCGTTGTCCGCAAGGCAGGTGAGGCCGTTGTTCAGCTCCACCCGCGCCTTGGGCCCTTCCATAACGGCTTTGCCCCGGGTGCACGCCAGCTCCAGACGAACCGGCTCGTCTGTGCAGTAGTGGTTCATCACATAAAAGGCGCCGTACGCACCGCCTTCAAATTCCACCCGTCCCTCGGCTGTGTCCTCCACCGGAATATCCGGGTGCGTGCGGTTGGCCAGGCTGGCCTGTACGCCTGTCACCGGACGGCCGATGAACCAGCGCATCAGGTCCAGCGTATGGATGGCCTGGTCGATGATGACGCCGCCGCCCTCTTTATCCCAGGTGCCTTTCCAGTCGCTTTGGGAATAATATTCCGGTGAGCGGTCCCATGTCAGCAGCACGCGCGCCGCGCGCACCTCGCCCAAATCTCCGTTGTCCAGGCAACGGCGGATGAGCTGGGAACCCGCGTTATAGCGGTTCTGGAAAATGACGCCCAGCGTTCTGCCTGTGGCGGCCGCGGTGTCCAGCATACGGCGCGCGTCCGCCAGCGCAATGGCCATCGGCTTTTCTGTCAGCACATGGCAGCCGTGCTCCATGGCAAGGCACGCCAGCGGCGCATGCAGATAGTGCGGCGTGCAGATATGCACCACATCCGGCTTTTCCTGCTCCAGCATCACTTCAAAATCCGTATACGCCCGGCAGCCGAAGCGCTCCGCCGCAGCCCCGGCACGCTCGGGCTTCACATCGCACACCGCCGTGAGCACGGCGTGCGGGTCCCTGGAGACCGGTACGGCATGCATGGGGAATATCTTTCCGCAGCCTGCGATTACCGTTTTCAGTTTCCGTACTTCCATCACTTCGTCCCCTTTTGGCATCAGGCCGCCCCAAGGCAAGCTATTGCCTTGAAACAGCCTGATGGATGAGCGGGGCGCACCGGAGCGCATCCCGCCGTTTCTGTTTTTTTTCTGCCGCTGCAGAAATTCAGGCCTCCCGCTCTTTCACGAAGCGCTCGAACCAGATGTACGCCACTTCCTTGCCCGGCTCCGCCGTCAGGGAATGGTCCAGCCCGGCGGGCACGAAGCTCCAGTCGCCCGCATGATGGGCCACGCTCTCGTTTTCCACTGTCAGCGTGAAATCGGCATTGTCCAGGCCGTAGTTCCACTGGTCCACCGCGGGATGGCCTTTTTCCACAGTGCCTTCTCCCACGGCTTTCACCACGCCCAGCAGATTGCGGCCTACCTCGCCGGAGTACAGCACCTGCCAGCTGCGGGTGTGGGGGCCCTTGCAGTCCTGCGTATACTCATGCGTCTCAGAGAAGGAACGGAAGATCGGCAGCGTTGTGTGGCACGCCGCATAATTTTTGTGGTCTCCCTCTGTCATATCCAGCACCAGGCACAGGAATTCCAGATCCTCGACGGCGTGAATGGTAAAATCGCCGTTGTCAAAATCCGGCACAAAGAAAGCCAGTTCGGTGATGTTGCGGGCGAACTTATCCGTGGTGACATAGCCCTTGCCGGCTGTAAAGCAGTACACTGCGGTCTTATCTGCATATTTTTCCGGCTGCACATCATGCCCGGCCTTCAAAAAGCATTTGTAGTTGTGGGCGCCGGGGAACGTTCCGGGCAGCATTTCCATGCGGGAAAATCCGTTTGCGTCATACTGAGGCGCCATTTCTTCCTTTTTTACAATCGCGATAGACATTGTGTTTACCCTCTTTCTTGTTTTTCCGTGCCGGGTACGGCGTGTGCCGTCCCAAGCGGCGGTTTTCCGTTTTGCGTCTGCGCCGGGCCTCTGCTTTACAGCCCGGCGTATATGGGCGAGACAAACGCCCACTGGCCGTTCTTCTGGGCAAATTCCGCATGATACACGTCCATGCCCCCGCTGCCCTCGTCCTCTGCCTCCAGCACCATTTCATAGGCGCTGTCCGGCACGGCGGCATGAATTTTTACCGCCTCGGAATGCCAGGGCTTCACGTGCCAGGTTACGCCGCCGTCCAAAAGCTGCGCGATGGACGCCGTGTGCGTACGGCCGTTTACCGTCACGTTTACCACAGTGTCCGGCCCGCCCTCTATCTCGGCAACGACGGCGTCCGTCTGGGGGTGCAGCGTGCTCTTGTTGCGCACGGTCTCGCACTGCCAGGCAAAGGCCTGCGTGTCCTGTTCCAGCACACGGTTGTCGATCTCGTTTACCTCGACAGGGCTTCCGTCGTGGTTTGTGGGCGAAAGCAGGCTGCGGCCCCGCAGGTACAGGTTCGCGCCGGCCAGCCGCCCGTCGGTTGTAATGCGCCCGGCCCAGCGCGTCAGCTCTTCGCTGTTTCCCCAGCCCATCTCCACCCGCAGCTTGTACGCACGGGCAGGCTTCGGGCGAAGCTGTTCGCCGCACAAAACCGCCAGCGGTCTGCAGTTTTTATAGATCACCAGCTTGTCGGCCCAGTATTCGCCCTTTACGGCGCAGCGCAGCTTTCTCTTTGCGCCGCGCACCGTCTCGCCCAGGCCCTGGCCGTTGACGGTAAAATCGCATTCGATCCGGTCGCCCGTCACCGCGTAGGCACGGCCCGAAAGCAGCGCCTCCCAAATGGCCTCCCGGCTTTTCTCCTTTGCCAAAACAGCCGTCAGGCCGTCGCCGTAGGAGCCGGGGAACCCGGCGTGGTGGTCGGTGGAGCCCAAAAAGCAGAACCGGCTGCCCCGCCGCAATCCGGCGTATACCGTGTTGCGGGAATCCCGCGGGCCCATGTCGTGATAATACGGATAGGGAGCCGTTTCGCTCATGGCGCAGCCGTGCTTGGAGCATACCTCCACGCAGGGCGAGATGTTCTGGTCGTACAGTTCCCAATTGATGCCCCGGTATCCCGGCGTATAGCCGATGTGGTGCGGCACCGCGATGGCGCGCACGCCGCAATCCGCCACCAGCCGCGCGGGGCTGTCCCGATAAATGAGCGGGAATGTGTCATCCGGCGAGATGATGTGGTGGTCTCCGTAAAGCGAGGAATGCATCTCATAGCTTTGGAAGGTCACCAGTTCGCCGTCATTCTGCCGCGCCATCTCGGCCCGGATCTCATCCCAGTGGTCCAGAAGCTTTTTAAAGCCCTCCCGGTGAAAATCCACGATAAATTCCGTCTCCGGCGTACGCGCATAGATGTCCGGCCACATGGCGTGTCCTGTAATGCAGCAGAAATCCAGATGGCTGCGGGCGATCTTCAGCGCATTCTGCAGGCTTCCGAAACCATAGGTGATGCCGCAGTGGTTATGTAAATCTCCCCATAACAGCATGAGCGGCTCCTTTCTCAGCGGATCATGTATTGTTCCAGATGGCGCTTCGCCAGCACGATGTGCTTCCAGCGGTTCTCCGGCTCGGCCCACACGTCGCCGTGGGGCTCGATGATGATATAGCCGTCATAGCCCACATTCCACAGCATACCCAGCATCACGTTCCACTTCAGCTGGCCCATGCCTACGATGGGTTCGATCTCCCAGCCGTCGTCGCCATAGCGGAAAATGTCCTTGGCATGGAAGTGCGCGATGCGGTTGGCGTAACGCTTCATGATCTCATAGGGGTCGTCCTTCATGTTGCGCATAATACCCACCGGGTCCAGCTTGATGTTGAACTCAGGCACTTCCTTCAGCAGCTTGTCCAAAATCTCGCGGGAATGGACGAAGTTTCCGCCGTGGCCCAGGTAGCAGGCCAGCTTGATGCCCTTTTTGTCCGCGATGTCCTTATAGTAAAGATATTCTTTTTTGAACTCGGCGATATTCTTGTCCGGGTCCTCCGGGTCGTACTCGCCGGTGTTGAAAAACGCCATCCGGCAGCCGATGGCCTCCGCCATGTCCAGAAATTCCAGCATGGTCCTGCGCACTGCCGCTCGCTCGTCCGGGTCCGGGCTGATGGTGTTCAGCCACCAGAGGCCGCAGGCAGCGGGCTCCACGGGTGTATTTTCAAACGCAGGCTTGATTTTGTCCAGCGTGAAGTCCACGCCGCACTTTGAGTTGAACAGCAGTTCCACGCCGTCGATGCCCTGCTGCTGGGCCAGGTCCACCCAGCGGCGCAGGTCGGCTGCGTCCTTGCAGTCCTTCATCTCTACGATAAAACCGAGTTTTTTCATGTTCTATTCCTCCTTCAGATGCCCAGCACGCGCTCGATGCGGCCCGATTCAAAGGAGCGCCGGGCGGCCTCTACCACCTGGAGCGGCACAAATGCGTCGCGCGCTGTTTTGCTGTTGTTCGTGCCGTTCAGCAAATCGTCCACAAATGTCTTGTGATGAATGTACCCAAAGAACTGCGGGTCGACGGGGGCGGCCTGCCAGTGGATATCCTTGCGGGGATGGCCGTCCAGATTCCAGCCATAATATACGATATCGCTGCGGTGGGGATTGTACAGATAGATAACGCCCTTCGCACCGTAGATTTCCATTTCAAAGCGGTTGGTCTGCGCCACCTGCGTCCAGAAAACTTCGTGGAACACCGTTGCGCCGCTGGCCAGCCTGTAGTTGAGGATGGCGGTATTTTCCACACCGTTCAGGTTGGCACGCTCGCCGAATTCCTCTCTGCGCTTTTCGTCCCGCGGGGACAGGTGCAGCGCAAACACCTCTTCAATGGAGGACCCCGCCACTGTGTGGATCAGGTCCATCCCGTGGCAGCCGATGTCCATCATACAGCCGCCGTAGCCGGGCGCGGAATCGAACGGATTTTTGGTGGCGTTGCGCATGCGGATGTGGCGGATCTCACCCATCTTCCCCTCTTCCACGATCCTGCGCGCCACGATGGAGCCGTCCATATAGCTGTGCATGAAGGACGGCGTGAGTTTGACGCCCGCCTCGTCCACAGCGCGGATGATCTTGCGGCCTTCCTCAATGTTATAGGCAAAGGGCTTTTGCGAAAAGATATGCTTGCCCGCGGCGGCCGCCTCGATGCAGAGCGTCGCGTGCATCTCGATCTTTGTGAAGATGCACACCGCGTCGATGCTGCTGTCGTTCAGGATGTCGTGATAATCCAGCGTATATTTTTCAAAGCCGAAGTCGTCCTTTGCTTTCTGCGCGCGCTCCTCGATCAGATCGCAGGCCCACACGAGCTGCGCGCCCTCCACGCGCCGCAGCGCGGGCAGATGGTATTCGTTGGCGATGCTTCCGCAGCCGATCACGCCAAATCTGATTTTTTTCATTGTTCTTCTCCTTTGGAGCGGCGTCCCCCCGCGCCTGGTTTACAGGCGCGGGGCGCCGCATAATGCATTTTCCGCTCAACCCTTCCAGCGGTCGTAAGCGTCCTGGTTGATTTTGATGTAATCCTCAACCGGCATATTGTTCAGTTCCGCCACGTAGGCGTCCCACTCGCTCAGTCTCTTTTCGCCCGTGATGAACTTCACCACATTCTCCGTGGCGTAGTTGACGATATCCTGTGCATAGGTGCCCAGCTTGATGCTCTCCTCCTCGGTAAACTTTACACGAGGCACTGTCTCAAAGGGCACCACATAATCGCGTACCACATCGTTGGCCGCTTTGGTTTCGGGCAGCTGGGCCGCGCTCTGGTCCACTTCGTTGGTGATATACTGAGGCAGGTAGCCGCCCGGAAAGATGGCCCACTGGCCCAGAGCCTGGTCCAGCGTCAGCCCGTCGGGGTTGTTCTTGATGTTATCCAGCAGCTGGTACTTGCCGTCCACGACCTCATAGCTCTCGCCCTCGATGCCCAGGCGGCACAGCACGGTGCCTTCTTCGCTGTAAAAATAGTCCAGCCAGCGCATGGTTGCTTCGGGATATTTGTTGGCGGTGGTGATGACGGCAACGCCCGTCATCTGCACGTTGCTCTCCACGTTGATGAGCGCGCGGTCGCCGTAGGGGCCTTCCAGCACGGGGCACTGCACATAGTTCTCAGCGGCGGCGCCCATCCACTGGGTGTTCTGCGCGCGGGCCACAAAGCCCACCTGGCCGGCGTTCACCTTTGCGGCGGCCTGGGTCTGGTCCTGAGAATAGCTTTCCTTGTCTACCAGGCCCTCCGTCCACAGCTTGTTGTAAAATTCCACCATATTTTTGAATTTGTCCTCACGGCCGATGAAGCGCACCTTGCCCGCGTCGTCGATATCCAGCCAGCTGAAGGCATAGTCGGAATCCATAACGCCGTTGATGCCGAAGCCCCAGGAGCCGAGCAGGTCGTAGAACATGCGGTGGGGATAGTCCTTACCCACCACGCAGTAGGGTATCTCGTCCTTTTGGCCGTTGCCGTTGGGGTCGTTGTCGCGGAACGCCACCAGCACGTCATACAGCTCGTCAACCGTCGTAGGCGCTTCCAGGCCCAGGTTGTCCAGCCAGGTTTTGTTGATCCAGTAGTGGTGGATCAGGTTGCCCTCGGTCTTGTTGAGCTGCGGGCAGGAATAGATATGGCCGTCCGGCATGGTAATGCCCTTGCGGATGGCGTCGTCCTGTTCAATCAGCGCCGAAAGGTTGGGCGCATAATCCAGATACTCGTCCAGCGCGACGAGCTGTCCGTTGGCCGCATATTTCATCTCTTCCTGCGGGCTGATCTTCGCGCGCAGGATAATGTCCGGCAGGTCATCGGAGGCAAAGGCCAGGTTGCGCTTCTCCGTGAAGCCCGCGTCCGGCACGCATTCCCATTCGATGTGGATGCCTGTCAGCTCCTCCATGCGCTTGAGAGCCGGGTGCTCGTTCCAGTCCTTCACATTCGCGTTCAGGGCGACCATGCCCCGCAGTGTGATCGGCTCGTTCACGATGGGGAAGCCCTCGGCGTTCACGTTGGAGTCCCCCGCCGCGCTCGCGCTCTGCGCGCCGGACGCAGGCGTACTGCCGCTCTGTGTGCCGCCGCAGCCCGCCAGCACGCCGCACAGCATCACGGCTGCCAAAAACATGCTCAACCACTTTTTCATCTTTCATCCTTCTTTCTCTTTTTTATATATCCCGGAGGCCTTACGGCCTCCCGTCTACCCTTTTACCGCGCCGATCATGACGCCCTTGACGAAAAACTTCTGCAGGAACGGATACAAAACCAGCATCGGCACGCTGGAAACGATGATCACCGCGTATTTGATGCTCTCTCCCACCATAAACTTACTGATGTCCATACCCGCGGTGTCGATCATGCTGTCCGCCATGTTGTTCAGCAGTATTTCCCGCAGGAACATCTGCAGCGGATAGGCCGAGCGCTCGCTCAAATAAATCAGGCCGTTGAAATAGCTGTTCCAGAAGTTCACGCCGTAGAACAGCACCAGAACGGCAAGGATGGGCGCCGAAAGCGGAAGCACCATTTTAAAGAATACGCGGATGTCTCCGCAGCCGTCCATGGATGCGGCCTCATACAGCTCTTCCGGTATCGTGTTCTGCATGAAAGTGCGGGCAACGATAATGTTATACACCGACACCGTTCCCACCAGGATGACGGCCCACATGGTATTGTATAAGCCCAGATTTTTCACCATCAGGTAAGTGGGTATCATCCCTCCGGAAAAAAACATTGTGAACAGGAAAAACCCCATCAGCTTGCTTCGTCCGTACAGTTTTTTGCGGGACAGTGGATATGCCGCGCTGAATGTGATTATGATGGTGACAAGCGTCCCCACAACCGTATAGATCAGAGTGTTTTTATAACCGGTAAAAATGTCCCCGTTGCGGAATACCTGCTTGTATGCTTCCAGGTTGAAGCCTTTTGGCCACAGCCACACGTTCCCCTGAAATATCTCCATCGGGTCGCTGATGGATGCGACAAGCACGAAAATCAGAGGATACAAAATCACTACAACGCTGACTGCGGTGAGGCCCCCAAGCACAATATTGAACGCCCTGTCTCCTGCGCCCAGTTTTTGTTTGCGCCTTTTTACTGCCGACATAATCCATACCTCCTTCTTCCCACCATCAGAACAGGCTCGTATCGCTGATTTTTTTTGCGATCTTATTGACTGTCAGCAGCAAAACAATGTTGATAATGTTGTTGAACAGCCCGATGGCCGTGGAAAACCCGTAATCGCTGTTGATGAGGCCCGCTTCATATACAAAGGTGGATATCACCTGCGACGTTTCAGTATTCTGGGCGTTCTGCATCAGGAATACTTTTTCAAAGCCCATATTCATTACCTGGCCCACATCCAGGATGAACATGATGATGGCCGTAGGCAGGATACCCGGCAGGTTGATGTGCAGAATACGCTGGAGGCGGGACGCGCCGTCGATCTGTGCCGCCTCATGCAGCTGCGGGTCGATGGCGGCCAGCGCCGCAATATAAATGATGGAGTTCCAGCCCGCGTTCTGCCACACGCCCGACCATACATACATGGACGGGAACGCCGCCGAGCTTGTGAGAAACCCGAACTTCTCAAAACCCATTTTGTCGAGGAACACGTTGATCAGGCCGTTGCCCTGGTTGAAGAACAGGTTCAGGATGCCTACAAGGACCACCACAGAAATAAAATGCGGCGCGTAAGAAATGGTCTGCACGGCTTTTTTCAGCTTTGGGCTTTTCACCTCGTTGAATGCCAGCGCCAGCAAAATCGGGAACGGGAACGCCACTATAAGGTTATACAGGCTCAACCCTACCGTATTTCGCAGCAGCCTCCAGAAATAATATGAATCAAAGAAACGGTTCAGGTTCTCCATTCCCGTCCACGTGCTGCCCCAGATGCCCAGCCGGGGCGAGTAGTACTTGAAGGCGATCTGCACGCCGTACATCGGCAGATAACAAAAAATAATGAAATAGACGATCGCAGGGATCAAAAACAAGTAAAGGCTCTTGCTTTGGTTGAGCTTTGTGAGCACCCGCCTGCGCCGCTGCCTGCCGCGCGCCCGCTTTTCGGCGCGTGTCCGTGCCGGTGCGGCCGTCCGGCCGCCCTGCAGCATTTTAACCATTTTTTTCACCGTCCGTCCTTTGGATTTGTGTTCATAGTACAACCCAAAACACGATTTTGCCATGTGCAAAAATTGACATCCGCCGCAATATTTGCCCAGATACACCCTTAATTCTTGTTTTTATTGTTAAATATTCCTATAATATTTTTACAACAGAAGAAAAAACAGCAAAATTCTACAATTGGAGGTGATGAGTATGAAAGAAAAGCTGCCCGGGCTCTTTCGTCCGCTGATGAAATTCAATGTAACCGCTGTAATGGTCATCATTCTGATGTTCTCTGTTTTCAATGTTTTTTCCATTGTCCGCACACAGCAGCGGCAGGCCAGCCTGCAGACGATGGCCCTGAGCCAGGCCAGCCAGCAGATCGGGGATTTCATCGCCAGTGCCGAACAGTTGGGCATCGTCGTCCAGAATGATTCCCAGCTCATGGCTTATAACCTTTATAATAACAGAGACCTGCCCCACAATATCGTCTGGGAGCTGGAAATGCTGGCGCCCTCCGTCAACTCTCTCTCCTCCCTCAGCATCGTTTACGTAGATTCGCTGTACCCGCAAATCAACGGCGTCATCTATTCCAGCGCCGGGCGGTTCAGCTACGCCGATTACTGCCGCGACGAACTGAGCGGCAGCCTCACGGAAAACCAGCTTATGGAAGTGGTGTATGCCGCGGATCATGCCCATTTCGTGCCCCAACTCTCAGGCAATACCAGAAGCCTTTTGTATGTGATGCCCATCCCCTCCTCGTATGTGTTCTCTCCCGGCAGACTGCTGCTGCGGCTGGACTATACCTCCTTTACACGCGGGCTGCGCGCCACAGCGGCCGGAAACAGCGACATTTATGTATTCGACAGCGAAGAAAACCTGCTTTTGTACTTTGGCCCCACTTACGGCAACGATATCACCGCCGCCCGTGCTGCCGCAGTCGGGCCTGAAAGCCTTTCCGGCAAGGCCGTATTTCGCCACGAGCTGGAGAATTACGGTATCCAGGTGGTGCAGGCCCTGGATTTCTGGCAATATTATCAGCCTACGCTCACAGCTGTTCTCAGCCTTGTGCTGCTGGCAGCTTTCGTCACGGTGTCGGGCCTCCGCCTTTCTTATGTGCTGGCACAAAATACCGCCCGCCCGTTTTCCGTATTGGTACAGCGCGCCTCCCAGCTGGGCGGCGTGACGCCCGCGGAGGAACCGGATGAGATCGCCCGGCTCTCTCATATTTTTGAAGACCTCGTGGAGCAGCAGACTTCTCTGACAGCCGCTATGGAGAGCCACAGCCAACTGGAGGAATCCCAGTACCTGCTGTATCTGCTGGGCGTGCTTGGCGGGCGGGACTTTTCCGAAACCGTCGTACAGAAATACAGTACGCTGCTTTCCCGCTGGAGCCGCTTCGGCCTGCGCGTTCTGGTGTTCCGCTTTGACGATACCATCCATTTTGTGGAGACGTATCTCCCCAAGCAGCAATGGAGCATCAAATCCGCTTTGCGGCAGGAATTTGCCGCGATGTGCGGGGCGCAGGACGGCTTCGGCGCGGCGGTGGACCTGCAAAACGGGCAGGGGATCGCGGCGGTCGCTGCCTTCGGGCCGGACGCAGACTGCGCCTGCATTCTGGACGCCATCCGCGAAGCGCTGTGCCGCAGCTGCGGGCTGTCGCTCTCCTGCGGCATCAGCAGCGCGGTCTATGCGGCCGGAGATCTGCCCCATGCCTTCCGGGAGGCGAGCGCCAACTGCCGGTACCGCCTCTTCCACGCCAATTCCACCATTACGCCGGAATTTGTGGCCGACATCCGCAACCAGCGCACGCGTCTCTCTTATACGGGCGCGGACGATATTCTTCAAGCAGTCAAGGCGTGCAGCTACCCGGACATCTCCCGCGGAGTGGGGCGCTTCTTTGCCGATATCACCCGGGCCGCCACCCTTCCCTCCTACAAACTCGCCTATTTTGACATGCTTTCACGCCTGAACAAGCTGATTCCGGAATGCGCCGAAAACAAGCAGACCATGCTGGTAAACATGTTGGACCTGCTGTATGAAAACTGTTACGAGAGCACGGAAGTGCTCCAGCAGGACCTGTACAAATTCTGTATCCTGCTGGCCGATACCCTGTACGAGCAGCGCTCGGCGCAGCTGAGCGGCGGCCTGCTGGGCACGATTTATGACTATGTGGAGGAAAATTATGCCTCGCCCGCGCTTTCGCTTTCCTCCATTGCCGAGAGCCTGCGTTTTTCTCCCTCTTATCTCACCCGTTATTTTAAGGAAAAGACAGGTATTTCCCTGATGCAGTACATCGACCGTAAGCGCTTTGAGGAAAGCAAGCGCCTGCTGGCTGCCACCGCTTTGCCCGTTAAGGCCATTGTGGAGCGCGTTGGCTACACCGACGAGGCGAATTTTTCCCGCAAATTCAAAAAATATGAAGGCGTTACGCCCACTCAATACCGCGCCATGCAGAAATAACGGCAAAAGCCCGGCGCTTTCCCGTTTCTGGGAAAGCGCCGGGCTCAGCTTGTCGAAAAAGCTGCGCTTTTGCGCCAAGCTACCTACGAACAGGGCCTGCGGCCCCGTTCGCCGCGCACGGCGCGGGGTTATTTTAAATGAAAAAAGGGGCTCCACCCCTTTTGGCGGCATTCGCCGCGTGGCTTGCACTTTGCTGCGCAAAGATGCATGGCTTTGCCACCGCCAGCTTTTTCCCCGGACGCTTCTTTTGCTTCTTTGCCTTTTTCGTCGGTCTGTCTGGGCCCGGGCTTTCATTTTTTCCGCTGCGGCGTTCCACGCGCCTCACAGCCTTGCAACACGCGCCAGCCCTCTGTGCCAGCGGCGCGTGAGGATATACCAAAGATAAATGGAAACGCTGACCAGCGGCCCCACCAGAACAGCCACCCCGACGCCCGGGAACCCCATCCACCGGGAGAACAGGAACGACGCCGGAACGCGGCAGCACAACTGCGCGACGACCCCCACCAAAAGGCTCGCCTCCACATTTCCCGTGCCGCGGATGAACCCGATAAGCGGGCCGACCGTGGCAAACAGCGGGTAAGACCACACCGTAACGCGCAAAAATGCTGCGGACTGCTCAATGACCGCAGGGTCGGAATCAAAACAGGCGGAAAACTCGGAGGCAAACCCAAGCACCAGGAGCGATGTCCCCAGAGCGGCTCCTGCCGAAAGGATGATTGCTTTCCACAACCCTTCCAGCGCCCGCTTCTGCCGGCCGGCTCCTATGTTCTGGGAGGCGTAAGCCGACATGGTCTGGTTCATGGCTCCGTCCGTAAAAATGGCAAGGCTGTTGATCCGCGAGCCCACTCCATAGGCGGCGCTGGAGACCAGCCCGAAGCTGTTGGCCACGCCGCTGACGGTGAGCATGGCCAGGTTGACCATGACCTCGTTGAGCGCCGTGGGCACGCCGAACAGCAGGATATTTTTCAAATGCTTTTTATGGAAGCGCACTGCCCTTGCCGAAAGGCGCAGCGCCGCTCCGCCCCTTGCGAACTGTACGGTGCCGATGACGAATGCCGCCACCTGAGAAAGCACGGTGCCCAGCGCCGCGCCGAAGGCGCCCATGCCCAGCCATACAATGAACACCGCGTCCAGCGCAATATTCGCCGCCGAGGAAATGATCACGAAAGACATGGATGCCGCCGCATTGCCCAGCCCGCGCTGCAGCGCGCCGATCAGGTTATATCCAAAGGTGAACACGGTTCCCGCAAACACCGTATACAGGTACCGCTTTGCCTCCGGCATCGCGGCGGCCGGAGTCTGCACAAGCCGCAATATCTGCGGCACAAACAAAAGCCCCAGTACGGTCATAACAGCAGCCATCAACGCATACAGCGCCACGCTGGTGTGGGCTGCATCCTGCGCCTGCTTTATATCGCCCGCACCCAGCAGGCCGCTGATGACCACCAGCACCCCCGCCGACATGCCCGACAGAGTAATGATCATCACGTTCAGGATCGGCCCGCACACAGAAACCGCAGCCAGGCTTTCCGTGCCGGTAAACCGGCCGACAAACAGCATGTCCACCGCGTTGTAGGTAGACTGCACCAGATTCGAGATCATGATCGGTATGGAGAATCCCAGCAGGCTGCGCCAGATGGAACCGCTCGTCATATCGTGAGAACGCGCCAAACACAACTCCCCCTGTCAACGGTGTCCGCCCGCTTCGAGCGTCCCGCGCCGCTGCATCTTGAAGCAACGCGGCCGCTTTGCACCAGCCAGGCCGTCCATTTGTTGTATTTTACACCGCCGTCCTCAAATTTTCCATCTGCAAAAATTGATATCCGCTTCAATATTTGACGTTTTATTTTTGCTTTCTTTGCGGTGCGCGCCTTTTTTTGCCGCGCCGCGGCAAAATGCCCAGAGCACGGGAAGCCCGTTTTCCGGTTTCTCCAACAGCCGGGCGCGGCACACTGTCAGCCTGCGTAATAAATTATACGGGGGTTGCCGTCTTTTCCAGGAAGGATATCCGCATGTACGCCGTAGACCTCCTCGATCAGCGGCGCTGTAAGCACCTCCCATGGAGCGCCTGCGGCCCGCACCCGTCCATCCTTCAAAACGTATATCTCATCACAGTACAGCCCCGCCAGATTGAGATCGTGAAAAGCCGCCACCACCGTCAGGTCAAGTGACTTTACCGTATTCAAAAGCTGCAGCTGGTATTTGACGTCAAGATGGTTGGTCGGCTCGTCCAGGATCAACGCCCGGGTCTGCTGCGCCAATGCCCGCGCAAGGATCACCCGCTGCTGCTCGCCGCCGGACAATTCCGCAAATGTCCTCTCCTCGAAGCCGCTCAATCCCACCCGCGCCAGTGCCTCCCGGGCGATGCGGCGGTCCTCCGCGTTGTCCTGCTCCATTGTTTTTTTGTGCGGGGATCGGCCCATCAACACGATATCCCGGACGGAAAAATCGAAATCATAGATGTTGTGCTGCGCCACAACGCCCAGGAAACGCGCCGTTTCCTTATAGCCCATTTTTGTATTTTCCTTTCCATCCAGAAAAATGCAGCCTGCGTCCTGGTGCAGCACCCGGTAGATGCATTTCAGAAGCGTGCTTTTGCCGCTTCCGTTGGGGCCGATGACGCCGACAAATTTTCCCTTTCCCGCACGCAGGGAAACCTCTTGCAGGATTCTTGCCTGTCCCCATGAAAATGAAACGCCTTCGGCCGTGATAAAACTCATGCTCTTCCTCCAAAGCTGTAATTTTTCCGAACCATAAGAAAAATAAAAAAGGGTGCGCCCACAACAGAGATCAAAATTCCGATGGGAACCTCCGTGCGCGGCAGAATCGTGCGCGCCGCCACATCCGCCCACACAAGGAACACGCTGCCTGTCAGCGCGGAAAGCGGCAGCAGCTTTTTATGGTCCACGCCGAATATCCCGCGGACCGTATGCGGGATGATCAGCCCCACAAACCCGATCACGCCCGACACGTGCACGACAAATCCCACCATCAGCGAAGCGATGACCAGATATACCCGCCGGTACGGCTGCAGGTCCGTCCCCAGCGTGACCGCCGTGTCATCCCCCATGAGCATCAGGTTCAGTATCCGCGCCTGGGAAATAAAGAAAAGCGTGCAGGGCAGCACGACGCACAGAATACGAAAATTACCGCTCCACTGTGCGCCGGCCAGGCTTCCCATCAGCCAGAACTGCACCGTCATAAACCGGCTCGGGTCATCCGCGACGTACACGATCAGGTTCGAAAAAGCAGAGCAGAGCGAGCTCAGTGCAACGCCGGCCAAAATCAGCTTTACCGAAGTGATGCGCCCCCCGATGCCGGCAATGGTGATTACGGAAAATGCGGCCGCCAGCGCACCGATGAACGCCCCGAGTCCCACTCCGGCCGCACCGAAAAGTCCTGCGCCCAGCAGGAGCGTAAGTGTAGCGCCCAGCGATGCGCCGGAGGAAATACCCAGCACATACGGATCCGCCAGCGGATTTTTGACGATGGCCTGCATCACTGCCCCCACCACGGACAGACCCATTCCGACCAAAACAGCCAATACAACGCGCGGCAGGCGGATCAGCCATACAATATCGTGTACCGCTCCGCTGCCGAGCTGCTCCGGGTCTCCCCAGCGGAACAGCTCGTACAGGATCACCCGGTAAACCTCCCCCACCGATAGCTCCGCGGAGCCGACTGTGACCGCGTACAGCACGGAAAGGACCAAGCCTGCGGCCAGCAACAGAAGCGCGCAGGCATAAGCCGGCAGCCCGTTGAACATGCCGCTCTTCAAATTCATTTTCTGTTTCATGCCTTCAATTCCTTTGTGATTCGATTCCTCCCCGGCTTTCTTAAAGCAGACGCACCCGGACGCTGGTACCGGGTGCGTCTGTTTCCGCCGCTCGGCCTGGCGCTTTCATTCCCCGATCCCGTACAGGTCCTTCAGGAACATCTTCACCGTCAGGCCCGTGCGGACACCGGGCGTATAGGCCAGGCCGTATTCCACAGGATATACACGCCCGTTCTTGACGGCATCCACGCTGGCCAGTGCGGGATTGTCCAGAAACAGGTTCACGGCCTCCTCGTCTGTCACAGAGCTCACATGCACGGAGAAGATCGCCTCCGGGTTGGCTTCAACAATCTGTTCATCTGTCCAGCCTTTTTCGCCCAAGGGCTCTGCCCCCAGCTGCGCGGCAATGTCGCCCGCACAGCTTTTTGCATGGTAGATGTCATATTCGCCCTCATACTTTTCCGCGATCAAAATCCTCTGCGGCTCGCTGCCGGCAGCCGCCTGCTTTCCTTTGGCGACATCCGCCTCTATCTCGGCAATGATCTCCTCTGCCTTTTCCTGCTTGTTGTAGATCGCTGCAATGTTGCGGATATCCGCATATTCATTTTGAAGAGACTGGTCATCCTTCAACACGCTGTTGATGCTGGTATAAGTGCCGATGCCGCGTTCGTGCCAAAAGCCAACGTCACCCATGCGATCTTCAATGTTGAACAGGGAATACCATCCGATGACCATATCCGGCTCCAAACTGAGGGCGTATTCCTTCACAAAATATCCAACATCCTGATGGTTTTTCACACGGTCCAACTCCGCGAAAGCTTCCTCATACTCCGGCAGAACGCTGCTGCAGTCTGCCGTCATCAGAATCTTGTCTTCCAGCCCCAGCGCCAGCATGATCTCCACATTGTTTTTTCCATAGACCAGCGTCCGCTCCGGACATTGCTCAAATGTATACGGCACAAGTTCGCGCGCATTGTTGTACACCTCCAATGTCACGGGATAATAATATTCGCTGTTCGCAGACGCCGTGCTTACAGGCCGGACGGCACTGGCCGACGGCGCTGCGGAGGGAGCCGGGGCAGACGAGGACGCCCCGCTCCCCGTACAGGCAGCCAGGCTGAGTGCCAAAGTCAGGGATAGTACGATTGCCAGTATTTTTTTCATGCTTATTTCATTCCTTTCTTCTGTTCTGCACAGACGGTGGAGTCCCCCGCCGCGCTTGTCAATGTGTACCGTCCACCAGAACGACACCCTCTGCAGCAAGCCGGTCCGCTACTTTCTGAATCGTGGGACAGCGTGTGCCGTCTGCTTTGCGCCGGGTACATACGCCCATATGGGCAGCGTCAGGCCGAAGCTGTAAAAGCCGCTCGATCTTTTCCTCCATTCCTGCGTCGTCCTGTGGTGCATCGCACCCGTTGCAGCGAAAAAAAGCAACCAGCTCCAGCGGCTCGTCCCCATAGCGCGCAAAGGTTTTTGTTTTGGCGTTGAAAGCCTGAAGACATGCCGCTCCTGTGCAGACGGAGTTTGCCCTCAAGCAGTTGAGCATTACGATCTTTTTCATTCCATCCCTCCTTTTTCGTATATTTCCGTTTGTTTTTCCAAACAAACAAAGGCGGCCCACGAATGTGGGCCGCCTTTTATATGAATCGTATCCGACAATACGAAACACACCAATCTTATCCCCACCGACAGATTGTTTCTGTTCATGGCAGGTCTCCTGACTTAGAGCTTCATGCCTATTCCGCGTGTCTTCCCGGTTTCCCAGTGACTTTGCCGCGTTTCGTAGCCCTTACAGTAGAGTGAGCTGTCCCGGATTTTCACCGGATTCCCTTTTCATGCACTTTCGTGCAACCATGACCAGTCTGATTCTTTTGTGTATCTAAATTCTACATGCTTTTGCTGAAATGTCAATGCCTCTTTCCTGTTTTTTCTTCTGTATCGATCATACTCTTTCCAATTTTTCCCGGCTATGTGTTTTTTGGCTTTTTTGGCAGTTTTTTGCCCGCTTTTCTGTCAGCGAAATCTTTCGCCTTTTGCCTTACTGCCAATATCGCAGAAAAGGCTGCCGTTTGGAATGCCGATGAACATTCGCTCCGCTTTTCGAAAAAAAAGCGCCCAACTGAATTCTCAGTTAGGCGCTTTTGGCTCCCCTTGTTGGACTCGAACCAACGACCCTGCGGTTAACAGCCGCATGCTCTACCGGCTGAGCTAAAGAGGAACGAAAACTGCTTATTTAATATACACCATCCCAGCAAAAAATGCAAGTGTTTTTTTACTTTTCAGGTGAAAAAATACCGGCAAAAATTCCCGGCCGCTTATTTTTCCGCAGCCGGGCGCCTTTTCTGTTTTTCAGTTCACTTTTTCTTCTGAGTTTTTACTTTTTCACAGGCCATCAGATAGGCATCCTCTCCGCCCGCCCAGGGGATTTCCATGCCCACAGCCGTTACTTCCATGTCCAGAACCTCGCTGTACAGCCTCGCGGTGACGCGGTCCGGGCCTTCGGGGGCCAGCTTTACCAGCGGGCAATGCACGCACGGCTTGTCCGCCCGGTAAAACACACGGTAACAAGGCTCGCCGGGCATTGCGCCGGGTACATCCTGCATTGTTTTTTTATTGGCGTAAAGCAGCTCATACGTTCCTTTTCGGATGACATACAGCCATGCGTCCTGCGAGTCCAAAATCGCCTACGCGCCCTGCAGCGCATGGGTGAGCCTTGTGCGTGCCCGCGCCTTCAGCAGGTATACGCTCACGATTTCCGCTACAATGCACAGCAGGTCCGTCTGCTCCTGCGTCCAGAATCGGCTTTCCCGGCATTCATCAAAGCCGATGTAGCCCCTGGGCTTGCCGTCGTCGCGGATCACACACTGCAGCATGGACTTGATGCCTTGCGCCTCCAGAACCTGCACCTGATTCGGGGGCAGTGCATGGATGTCGCGGCAGTAAAAAATACCGTCTTCGTTAAAATTCTTATAATAATCCGCCAGTTCGCCCTCCAGCATATGCTGAAGCTGGTCTATCTGCGGCACAATGCCGTCGTTGCACCATTCAAAGGTGTTATCGCAGTATGTTCCGTCCTCGGAATCTTCAAAAATATAAACGCGGCTCACACCTACATGCCGCCCTACGATCTCCAGCACGCTGGGAATCGCTTTCTCCACATCGTCGGACTGGTAGAGAATGTGAAATACATACTCCGCCAGCGAGCTGCGCATCACGCCTGTGCCCAGCTCGGAATCAATCGTCTGTCCCACGGTGCTCTGTGTAGGCGCTCCCAGCCCTTCCAACGGCAACTGGGTATAAAACGCATAGGTATTTTTCCCCTGCATTTTGGCTCGGTACAACGCCGCATCTGCCTTCTTATAAAGCGTGAGATAATCGGTACCATCCTGCGGCGCTTGAGCGATGCCAACACTGCAGGAAAAAACTGGCCCGCCGCCCTGTGCCGGCAGGAGCCGCGCAAAAGCGTCCAACACCTCCTGCGCCTTGCGGCCCGCTATGGCCTGCGCCCCGGAACCACGCAGCAGTACGGTGAATTCGTCCCCGCCGATGCGTCCCAGAATATCGCTTGCGCGGAACATATCCTGCAGCATACGTGCGGCCTCCGTCAACATCACGTCACCGCTCAGATGCCCGTAAAAATCATTTACCTGCTTGAAATTGTCAATGTCGATCATCAAAAGCACGGCGTTTTCCCCAGGCATCAGTGCACCCAACGCATGGTCTGCCTTGGCTTCCATGGTCCCTTTGTTATACAGCCCCGTCAAGGTGTCGCGCTCTGCACGCTCCCGCATGCGCTGGGCCTCCCGCTTTTCCGCGTCGATGTCCAAAATCACGCCCACCGCTTTGGCCGGTTCACCCGCGCGGTCTTTCTGCAGCGTCGCACGCACACGGCACCACAAATAGCCCCCGTCCCGCTTCTGAATGCGAAGTTCCGCCTCCTGATAGGGTTCTCTTTCCAGAATATCCGACAGCTTGCGCCGCAGCAGTGGTACATCATCAGGATGCAGATGCGGGTTGTCCAGCAGGTGCGCATGAACATTTTCCCGCACCGGCTCATAGCCAAATTTCTTTTCCCAGTTGGGCGAGAAAGTCAGTGTATCCTGTTTGACCTGCCACTCAAAAATAATGTCGTTGGTCTGATCCATAATGATTTGGTGGCGTTCCAGCGAAAGGCGCAGATCCTCCTGCGCCTTTTTTGTTTCAGTAATATCCAACAGAATGCAGTAGAATACCTCTCGCCCATCCTCCCGGCGCATGAGCTGGCCTCTGTCCTGCACCCAAATCAAACCACCATCCTTGCGGGCCATCCGGTACTCAATGAGCTTCGTATTGCCTTTTTCCAGCTGCGCATGCACAGCCTCCCATGTAGGTGCAATATCCGGCTCGTAAATCATCTCGGAGAATCGGTTATGGAAAACAGTCCCCAGCTCCTCGCGTGTATAACCCAACATTGACAGAAGTCCGTCGCTGAACTGCAGAAGGTTCAGTTCGTCCGTGGCGTCGCAGCACATGACGCCGCCGGGGATATTGTTCATCAGGGCATCGAGGTCACGGTTGCGCTCCCGCAGCTCTGCGGAGCGCTCGTCTGCAAGCCTGCGCAGTGTGGAGATGTTCTCCCCCACCAACAGCCGCGGAAAAAATTCCGCGTCATCCTGGTCGGGACTGGGCAGCGACAAATGCAGCTGCGAAAGCAGCAGACATCCCTGCTCCGCGCGCAAAATGATCGTAACGCGGACAGGAAGATCCAGCATTTCACAGGATTCATTGTTTTCGCGCACGACAAGCTCACCGCACACGGAAAACACCTCCGGTGTGAGCGTTCGGACGCTGTAATGGGCACTTAGCACCAGAAACGTATCATGAAATCCACTTTGCTCCTGCTGCAGCAGGAACCTCATCTGCGGCATGTCATAGCAGACCTCCCGCCGTCCGGTTCCCACCATCATAAATTCCGGTGCCAGAAGCTTTTCAATCCTTCCCAGAGCCCGTTCTACAAAATACGACTTTTCGAGCCATTTTACAAAATCCAGCACATTTTCTTCAGAAAACGGCATATACATGCCTCCTTGCCGGGACCGGTTTGTGAAAAATGGCCCATCCTTTTTATCCATTGTAGTGTATCCAAGCATAAAAAACAAGCCGAACAATCAATTCCGGGAGCATTCTGCGTAAAATCCTGACTATACGGCGTGAAAAAAGCGATATTGGCGCTTTCCGACAGAATAGACGTGTGGTTTTGGGATACAAGAAAAACACCCCTCGGTATTTCGAGGGATGTTGATTTGTACTTTTTAGGGATCTATCGATACCCACGTATTGATTCCCTGTAAATAAGGCATGCTACAAATTACGCCCTATGGCCCAAGCAATTCATCAAAAGCCGGAGCAGCTCTTGCACAAGTGGGAATGTTCAGACGGAAATCAATAGGTAAAATCGCACACATAGGAATCACCCTGCCAGTAGATGTCCACATAGCTCACTGTCCAGGGGTTGAAGGAATCAAAGGAAGCGCTGGTATCGCCGTCTACATCCTCAACATACAGCGTCCACTCTGTCTGCGACCAGTCTCCCATTGTAGCCTGGCCCACAATAGTGGTGCTGCTGTTAGCTGGAAGAATTTGAGGCAGTACATCGATGTCATGATCGCTGCTGGCATTGATGACGCCAATATACAGCGCATAAATGTCATAAGCAGAATTATTGTATACCTCGAATACAAATTGACCGTTCGTGTCATATCCAGTTCCGGTCACAGTCTGTTGCTGTTCCTGAACGACAACTGTTTCGCCGCCTCCAGTCGCTCCACTGCTGCCATTCAAGGTGCCGGACACATAGTTCTCCGTGCCGTCTGCGCCTACGACAACCACACCCGGGACACCGTTTTCATCGAAGCCGATCTGCATCTCGCAGCCGTCGACAAGGGGCACATACTTAAACTCGTATTCGTCGCCGTCTTCGTCGATGATCAGCACATCGTAGTTTTCGAAATCATACCGGGCAAGGGTAATGTCGTAAGAGCCGTTATTTTTCAAAATGCTGGTGCTTCCCAAATGGTCCTCACCCCAGTTGTTTGTACCGGTGGGCGAAACATACAGCTCTTGGAAATTGTAGCCCGAAACGTTTGCAACAGTCACCGCAAGTGTTGTAGATCGCACCGGAGCCGTTACAGCACTGCTTACAGATGTTGGTACATTGTTTCCTCTGCCTTTTGGTGCATCGTCATTGCCACCGCATGCAGAAAGTATCGTCAGCAACAGCGCGCTACAAAGTAGCCAGACGATTTTCTTTTTCATGTCTTTCCTCCATGGTCTCCAAATTTTTCGGTAAAAAATACTGTTTTCACCGTTATTTTTATTAGGTTGATTGTAAAATCAAGTTGGACAGATAAAAGAAATCCATAGTGATTTGCCCGGTGGTAGAATGGAGTTGAAAAG
>ERZ856578.952-NODE-952-length-57953-cov-77.896123_pt1 | contig 57953 bp, 55 predicted proteins | sample MGYA00514384_ERZ856578 | MGnify/ENA primary metagenome ERZ856578 (study PRJEB29103, sample SAMN06111958) | human gut metagenome | biome: human gut; feature: ankylosing spondylitis patient; material: healthy_person | host: Homo sapiens | place: China:Hangzhou...
AGTATATATAACCGCGTGCAGCATAAACGCAACGTCTGTAAGCATAGGCGGAGAAATAGACGGATATAGAATATTGGGTATATACGACGGCGCTTTTGCTGAAAGGGACAAGCTTAGGTCGGTGGAAATTTCAGATGAGGTTTCTTATATAGGTACTTCCGCCTTTGCGTCCTGCGAATTGCTTGAGTCTGTCAAGCTTCCCTCCGGTATTACGGAGATACCGGCTCAGTGCTTTGCCGCTTGTTCCAGCTTAAAGGATTTGGAAATACCGGATACGGTAGAGTCGATAGGCGCTTATGCATTCAGCTACTGCGACAATCTCAGCGGTCTTGAAATTCCTGAATCAGTACGTTCGGTAGAAGATTACGCTTTTGCATATTCCAATCTGGGAGATTCGTTAAAGCTGTGGGAAGGTCTTGAAACTCTCGGTTCAATGTCGTTTTATTATTGCAGAGGAATCAAGAATGTGAGTATTCCTGCTTCTCTGACCTCGATAGGCTCCTTGTCGTTTTTGGGCTGCGAGGATTTGGAACGTTTTGAAGTATCTCCCGACAGTCTTTATTTTAAGGAAACTGACGGCATACTTTATTCAAAGGACGAAACTATTCTTGAAATATTTCCGATGGGAAAAAATCTTACTGATTTTACTATACCCGATTCGGTGCAATACATACCGTCAGGCGCATTTTTTGACAATCCATTTTTAGAAAATATAGTTATGCCGGACAGCGTCGAGGCGGTAGGAGAAGCCGCTTTTTCAAATTGCACCGCCCTAAAGAGTATAACTCTTTCAAGCAAGCTTACAGAACTGCCGGGAAGCATATTCTGTGACTGCTCGTCGCTTAAAAGCATAGAAATTCCTCAGAACGTAACCACGATCGGCGACTATGCTTTTTTGGAATGTACGTCTCTTAAAAGCGTAACTATACCTGACGGAGTTGAAGCTATAGGGGAATATGCTTTAGGATTTACCGACGATGACGACGGTGAATTTCACAGGCTTGACGGTTTTGAGATAAAGGCAAATTATGAAACCGCCGCAAGGAAATATGCGAAAAGCAACAGAATTTCCATTGAATATCTGGACGGAAACAAGGATCTGCCTTACATTATAACCTTGATCGTTGTCGGCGTAATCGCTGTGGCGGCAATTTCGGTTATTTCCGTTATTCTGATCAGAAATAAGAAAAAACGCGACGAATTTTACAAAATTTGAATTATTAGCTATAAATACTGTTCATTTTATTATATGAACAGTATTTTTATCTTTAAATATATTTTCGGTCTAAAAAATTTACTGCGGGGATTGAAATTATGTCCTTTTTTTGTTATAATATATAGTATGAATTGAGGTGATCAGAGCAATGAGGGCGGGAGTTTCAACTGCGTGCCTTTATCCTAAGCTGCTCGAGGAATCGGTTTATGACCTGGCGCTTAACGGCATTGCTCATACCGAAATTTTCGTGAATACCGGCAGTGAGCTTGAAAGGAATTATATAAACGGTCTTGCGTCTACGCTGAAGCAGTTTGAAGTAACCTGCCGTTCGCTACATCCGTTTACCTGCGCTATGGAGCCAATGATGTTTTTTTCAGGTTATAAACGACGGGTAGACGATATGCTGGAATTTTACAAAAAGTATTTTGAAGCGATGAATATACTCGGGGCTGAAATTTTTATTTTTCACGGAAATAAGAAAATACCGGATATATCCAAGGAGCTTTACTATGAAAGCTTTAGTCGTTTAGCTGAAACAGGCAGGAAATTCGGCATAACAGTCGCGCAGGAAAATGTTGCGCGATGCGTCAGCGGTTCTCTGTCGTTTATGAAGGATATGGTAAGAAACTTAGGCGGCGACGCAAAATTTGTACTGGATACAAAGCAGTCTGTAAGAGCCGGCGAAAGTAACTTCGATATTCTTCGTACACTGAGAAGTCATATCGTTCATGTTCATATCAGCGATCACGGCGAACTGGGAGATTGCCTGCAAATTGGCAGGGGGAGATTTAATATAAGAAAGTTTTTATCTATGCTAAATGAAAATTCTCCCGACTGTTCGGTTATGCTTGAGCTTTATAGGAGTAATTTTGAGGGTATTTCAGATCTGGTTAACAATTATAATACTCTGGTGAGTATGATAGGAAAACTCTGAATAAAGGAAGGAAACAAGCTATGCAATGTCCTTACTGCGGAAACGAGGATACAAAGATCATAGATTCACGCTCGATGGAGCGTAAAAAACGCAGGCGGCGCGAGTGCGGAAAATGCGGGAGACGTTTTACTACCTTTGAAATAATAGAGCGTCCTATGCTTATGGTGATAAAAAAAGACGGAACGTTTGAACCCTTTGATCGCAATAAGCTTATGAGAGGAATTTTCAACGCTATAAAAAAGCGACCGGTTAATATTGAAAGGGTAAATAAGATAGCTGAGGACGTTGAGAATCATTTTGCTAACGCTATGATAAGCCAGACTACCTCCGAGGAGATTGGAAACATGACTCTGGAGCTTTTGAAGGATGTCGACGACGTAGCTTATATTCGGTTCGCTTCAGTCTATAAGGCCTTTACAAGCGTGGAGGGATTTATCACTGCGATCAGCGAGCTTGATAGAAAACATAAATAATACACAAAATTCTACGGTGAAAATTGTCTGTTATGTAGAATTGCTTATTTCTTATAGAAAAATACGCCGCGATATGATATGATAAAAACATCACTATGAAAGAGGTTGATATATAATGTCAAATAATTTTGATTCGGACGATCTGACCGGAATGTATGACACAAATGACATAAATCAGAATAAGGCGCTTTCTATCGTAGCTTACATACCGGTGCTGTTTCTGATTACGTGGCTTGCGGCCGGCCATTCGCCGTATGCCAAATTTAATGCGAATCAGGGACTGATTCTTACTATATTTGCTGCTGCTGCGGCAATCGTAAATAAGTTTATAGGCTTTGTAATAGGCTGGATACCATTTATAGGCGATGTTATTTCGTGGCTTGTCTGGATGGTTCTCAGCATAGCCGTCCTGGCGTTAATGATAATCGGTATTGTAAACGCCGCACAGGGCAAGGCTAAGAAGCTGCCGCTAATAGGCGATCTTATTAACGCTATTCACTGATTTATAAAGGGACGCTTCACAGACGGGGCGTCCCTGAAATATCTGATATAATAAAGGGCTGCGCCGCAGAACCGGCGCTTTAATTATTTTTACCGAAGGGAATGACTTAAAAGCATGCGGGAAATAAATATCAAGGCTATAGAAAATACCGTAAGGGATCTGTGTATCAAGGCAAATATACATCTTCCGTCAAGTCTGGAAAAAAGAATTAAAGAGGCTGCTGAGGAAGAAATATCTCCGGCCGGAATTAATGTTTTTGACGATCTGAAAGCCAATCTCAGGGCGGCTGACGAGGAAAATATACCGATATGTCAGGATACCGGAATGGCGGTTATATTTGCAGAAATCGGACAGGACGTGCATTTTACAGGCGGGGAATTCGAGCAGGCGGTAAACGCGGGAGTTTCCAGAGGCTATACAGAGGGGTTTCTGCGCTGCTCTGTCGTAGGCGATCCGCTGGAGAGGGTAAATACGGGAGATAATACGCCGGCAGTTATACATACGAGAATAGTTTCGGGAGACAGGGTTAAAATAGATGTGTGTCCAAAGGGCTTCGGAAGCGAAAATATGTCGGCGCTTAAGATGTTTACGCCGTCTGCCTCGACGGATGATATAGTGAATTTTGTTACCGAAACCGTGTCCGGAGCCGGAAGCAATCCATGTCCCCCTATGGTTGTAGGCGTAGGTATCGGCGGAAATTTTGAATACTGCGCTTATCTCGCTAAAAAGGCCTTATGCCGGGACGTTTCTGTCAGAAATTCAAAAAAGCTTTACGCGGATTTGGAAAAGGCTATGCTTGAAAATATAAACCGTTTGGGTATAGGTCCTCAAGGCTTCGGAGGATTAATCACTGCTCTTTGCGTTAATATTGAGGAAGCGCCGACTCATATTGCAGGGCTTCCTGTAGCGGTAAATATAGGCTGTCATGTAACTCGTCACGCGGGAGCTGTTATTTAATATTGAAAGGCTATTATGAAAAATTTATTATTTATAGGCGATGTTGTCGGAAAAAGCGGCTGCGATTTTCTGGCGTCACGAATATACAGTATGAAAAAAAAATACTCAGTGGATATAACCGTAATTAACGGAGAAAACTCTGCGCAGGGGAACGGAATAACCGCTTATTCAGCGGGACTTATAAAAAACAACTGCGGAGCCGACGTTATAACAACCGGCAATCACTGTTATAAACGACGTGATTCCTTGGCTATATACGATGAGGAGTATATAATAAGACCTGCCAATTATCCGGAGGGCTGTGCAGGAAGAGGACTGTGCATTATAGATATGGGCTCTTATAAGGCGGCTGTGGTAAATCTTATGGGTACCGTTTATATGGAGCCGCTTGATAATCCTTTTACTGTGGCAGAAAATATTTTAAAGGATATAGGAACGCCCAATATTTTTGTGGATTTTCATGCCGAAGCAACTGCTGAAAAAAAAGCGATGGGCTATTTTCTTTCCGGAAAGGCGACCGCCGTTATGGGGACGCATACTCATGTCCAGACGTCTGATGAAGCTATAATTGACGGACATACGGGCTATATAACCGACGCCGGCATGACAGGCCCTGAAATATCGGTGCTTGGCGTAGATGTAAAACCGGCTGTGGATAAGCTGCGGTTTAAGTTTCCTGTCAGGTTCAAAGAGGCTGAAACTCCTTGTTTTATTAACGGAGTTGTAGTAACGTTTGATGAAAAAGTGGGCAAATGTACTAAAATTACAAGAATAATTGAGAGATAATTCACAATTTTTAAAGCTGGCTATTGAAAAACAAATCCGAATGTTGTATAATGAATGTGTATTAAAAACAGCTTAATATATGGTTATTATTATCAGTATTAAACAGATCAGCTATTTTCATGGAGGTCAAAACAATGGAAATTTTAAAGGTTTCATCACACTCCTCTCCCAATTCAGTTGCAGGAGCGATCGCAGGAGTAATTCGTGAACAAAGAGCAGTTGAGGTTCAGGCAGTGGGCGCGGGCGCTGCAAATCAGGCAATTAAGTCTATAGCTATTGCAAGGGGTTACTTAGCTCCTATCGGAGTAGACTTAATCTGTATTCCTGCGTTTGCTAATATTCAGATAGACGGCGAGGAAAGAACGGCTATTAAGCTTATTTGTGAGCAAAGATAAATAAAACGGCGGTTTAGCGGGCGGTCGATAAAGAAGTATAATAAAGGCACTTTTGATATTCATGTCAGAAGTGCCTTTGCGTTTGTTACGCTATTGATTTTTCAGCAGATTTCCGCTATAATAAGCTAAGCGATAAATCAGAACTTGGAGAGTAATACTATGCATATTGAAATAATTAATAAAGACAGCTTTTGCGTAATAGGAAAAGAAGGCTCTACTGATATGGGAACAGGTTTCATTCAGAAATTGTGGAATGAAGCAAATACACATTTCAATGAAATCTCCAATTTGGTAAAAAGAGATGATGAAGAAAAACCTTTGGCTTGTTGGGGTGCTATGAGCGATTTTTCTATGAGTTTTATGCCGTGGGAAAACAACTTCACTCGTGGTAAATACCTTGCAGGTGCTGAATGTTTGGATGAGGCTCTGGCTCCTGAAGGATGGGTTAAATGGACAGTACCTGGGTTTAAATATATAAAAATTCGTTGCGATGATTTGGATACATTTCCTAATGGTTTAAAATATTTAGAAGAACACGGATATAAACTTGTTGGTGCAGTACACGATTTCACAGATATAAAAACAGGTCAGAATTATATGTGTTTTCCAATTGAAAAATTATAAATCAAATTTCAGTTTATCAAACAGTGTTACATAAAAAATCCCAAAAAGATTTTTCTTTTTGGGATTTACTTCTATATGACCATCCGTCTTTAACCGCCGTTTTTTTGTTTTATGGAAGTAAAAAAGGACGGCTTAACCGTCCTTTTTAATTAACATCAGAATTCTGTTTTTTTGTTTAAATAGTTTTCAAGCTCTTCTATCCTGATTCTTTCCTGTTCCATTGTATCTCTGTCGCGTACTGTTACACAGCCGTCGTTTTCAAGTGTGTCGAAGTCGTAGGTAATGCAGAAGGGCGTTCCTATTTCGTCCTGACGGCGGTATCTCTTTCCTATTGTACCCGTTTCATCGAAGGTAACCATAAACTTCTTTGAAAGCATTTCAAATACCTCTTCAGCCTTTGGAGTGAGCTTTTTAACCAACGGAAGGACTGCTGCCTTGTAAGGCGCAAGAGCCGGGTGAAGACGCATAACTGTTCTGACTTCCTTCTTTTCGTTGCCGTTTTTGTCCGTTGAGATAAGCTCCTCCTCGTCGTAGGCTTCTGTAACAATAGAAAGGAACAATCTTTCAACACCGAGGGAAGGCTCGATAACGTAAGGTATGTATTTTTCATTAGTTTCAGGATCAAAGTATTCAAGCGATTTTCCGCTTGTTTTGATATGCTGGGTAAGGTCGTAGTCCGTTCTGTCGGCAACGCCCCAAAGCTCTCCCCAGCCGAACGGGAAAAGATATTCGAAGTCAGTCGTTGCCTTTGAATAGAAACAAAGCTCCTCGGGAGAATGATCTCTAAGGCGGAGGTTTTCTTCTTTCAGTCCAAGGCTGATTAGGAAGTTTCGGCAGAAGCTTCTCCAATATTCAAACCATTCAAGGTCTGTACCGGGCTTACAGAAAAATTCAAGCTCCATCTGTTCAAATTCACGGACGCGGAAAATAAAGTTTCCCGGAGTAATCTCATTACGGAAGGATTTGCCTACCTGAGCAACTCCGAAGGGTATTTTTTTTCTGGTAGTACGTTGGATATTTGAAAAGTTTACGAATATGCCCTGAGCGGTTTCAGGACGGAGATAAAGCTCGGATTTTGTATCCTCTGTAACTCCCTGAAACGTCTTGAACATAAGATTAAACTGTCTTATATCAGTAAAATTGGATTTTCCGCAGTTAGGACAGCAGATTTCGTGATCTCTGATATAGTCGGTCATCTGTTCGTTTGACCAGCCGACTACGTTTGTACCGTCAAAATCCTCAATAAGATTGTCAGCTCTGTGGCGGGTTTTGCATTCCTTACAGTCCATCAAAGGATCTGAGAAGCCGCCTATATGACCCGACGCAACCCATGTCTGAGGATTCATCAGAATAGCGCTGTCGAGTCCAACGTTATATTTATTTTCCTGAACGAATTTTTTAAGCCAAGCTTTTTTGATATTATTTTTCAGCTCAACGCCAAGCGGACCGTAATCCCAGGTATTAGCAAGACCGCCGTAAATTTCAGAGCCGGGGTAAACAAATCCCTTGGATTTGCATAGGTCGACGATTTTGTCCATTGATTTCTCTTTATTAGATAACATTTAAGCGCATCCTTTCACAGTTTAAAATCATTCTATTTTATTTTACTCTAAACTGTAAAAAAAGTCAATACGGGTAAGCATTTTAGCTTTTTAAAAAGCTAAGTAATTGCTTTTACGAAAAGCATAGTAAAAGTTATTTTTCATTTCTTTGCTCGCACAAAGAAACGAAACAAAGAAATGCGCCGGCTCAAACGCCGCCGGACCGCTTATGCCGCATAAAGCGGCAAATTTTATACATTAAATTATAAAGCTAACTAAATTGACTCCCATTAAAAGCTTACATATCTCGGATGGGAAATGCTCCTATGTTTTATAAGAATATTAATCATTTTTCAACAAAAGATAAGGTGGAATTTTCAAAACATCTGCAATATCAAAAAGAGTATCTAACGATATTGTTCTGTTTATATTAGGAGCTTCAACTGCCCCAACAAATGATAGACTTTTATCAATTTTTTCCGCAAATTGTAATTGTGTTAAGCCGTTTATTTTTCTATAATAGCTTATTTTTAAACCTAATTTCTTATATTTATCTAAATGCTCCTGTTTCATATCCTCGCCCACTTTCTGTATTTAATTTTACCAAAATATCTTGACAATTTAAATTGTGGGTGGTACAATAATTATTGTATAAAAAGCAATAATTTATGCATTGAGAAAAAATAAAACACTAACGTAATATTTAACGTTAGTGTTATTCAGTATCTAATAATTTTGATGCCGGTATTTCTAAAACATCAGAAATATCAAAAAGGGTATCTAATGATATTGTTCTATCAATATTCGGCGCTTCGACAGCGCCTATAAAAGAAAGACTTTTACCAAGTTCTTCGGCTAATTGCTCTTGTGTCATTCCCTTTACTTTTCTATAATAACTTATTTTTAAGCCTAATCTTTTATATTTATCTAAATGTTGTAATTTCATACTACACTTCACTTCCTATTATTATTTTAACATAGAAAAGAAGAAAAGTGTATTAGATGTAAATCAATATATATTGTATTATAGTGTATAAATTATGCTTTTAAAACAAATTTTAAGAAATATTGGAGTGTAATTTTAAAATGGGCATAAAATTAATAAACGGAATCGTTATCGGTAAAACCGGAAATTATCTTAAAATTATAAGGGAAGATAGAAAAGAGGATGGGTATGATCTTTTAATATATGAGGGAGCAGCTAAGGATTTGAGAATAGGAAGCAGATTTTCACTTTATGTTACTTCTAAATCAGTAAAAACAAGAAACGGTAAAAAAATTATGACCTATATAAACCCAACCCTTATCCAAAACGGACAAGCTACATATAATATTGAATTTAGGCTGCCAGAAATTGAAGCTGTTTACTGGGCTATTATAACTTCGCTTGAAAGCCATAACTACCGCAAGGAAAATATGAAGGGTTATGAATATGACTTTGATGGAGAAATTGAAAAAAAGTGTAATATTCTAAAAATTGTTGCCGATAGAATTGCGGATTCTGCATTACGTTAATTAATTTACATAAAGTTTAAATAAAACAAAAACAGCATATCCTATTGATATGCTGTCATGTATTTAATCTGATTACTTAAATTATCAGCCGGCCGCGTTAAGCTTCTTAGCAAGCTGAGATTTTTTTCTTGCCGCACAGTTTTTGTGCATAAGTCCCTTAGCTGCCGCTTGGTCAACCTTCTTTATTGCAACTCTGATTGCGTCCGCCTTGTCAGCTGAATTTGCTGTGCAAGCTGCGTCTGCATTCTTGAGAATAGTTTTAAGATTTGATTTTCTTGACTTGTTTGCTGCCGCTTTAGTCTTATTAACCTTTACTCTCTTCATTGCGGATTTAATATTTGGCATATTCTCTGCACCTCCTTAAATTTGAAATATCCTGAATTATTATTTACAAATTTTATCGTAATAATTCAAAAAATTCAGCATAATATAAAAGCAGCGCATGCTATTAAAAGCAGGACACGACCGCCGCTTTTCAGATCCGGACGTAATGATCATCCGGACGGCGCAGTCAAGCTGCACCAACGCTAATAATTATTTTACCATTTTAAGCGTTAAAATGCAATAGGTAAAATACAAATAAAACAACAAAATTAAGGCGTTGATTTAAAGCATAATGCACAAGTTTATAGATACGGGAGCCGAATTTACATGAATATTAGAACAGACCTTGCTCTTGAAAGCGTCAACGCCACTAAGGTCAGAGACGGTATAACGAAAATTTCAAGGGGAAAAGCCTTTAAGGTAACGGAAATTAAAATTGCCGAGGACCGGCACGGAGTTCCCATAGGAAAGAAAAAGGGACGCTATATAACGCTTGAGGGCGCGCCTTTGGGACGTTTCTCCGAAAGCTTCAAGGATATGGCCTGCGAGCTTTCTGAGGAGCTTTCACAGCTTGTCCCAAAGGGACCTGCGTTAGTTATAGGGCTGGGAAACAACGATATAACGCCGGACGCGTTAGGACCTCAGGCGGCTTCAAGGGTGCTTGCCACAAGGCATCTACGGGAGGAATTAGGCTCGGAGGACGAGTTTTTGTCAGGGCTCAGGCAGGTAAGCGTTATGGCAAGCGGTGTACTTGGACAGACTGGAATTGAAACCGCTGAAATAATCGAGGGCCTGCTGGAAAAGCTAAAGCCCTCCTGCGTTATAGCGGTGGACGCTCTCGCCTGCTCGGATATCAGCCGTCTGGGAACGACTATACAGCTTTCCGATTCTGGCATATCTCCCGGCAGCGGCGTCGCCAACAAGCGTAAGGAGCTTTCTGAAGCCACGCTTGGAATACCCGTCATAGCCGCGGGAGTTCCGACGGTTGTGGATATGTACACGATTGTTGAGGGAATGACGGGCAGAAGAGCGGTTACGGAGGTTCCTAACATGATGGTTACTCCCAGAGATGTGGACAGGCTCATAGAGCGTTCTTCGGCGCTTATTTCAATGGGAATAAATCTTGCTCTTCATCCCGAGCTAAGCTTTGAGGATGTTGAAACAATTATGTTTTAAACAGCTCTTTCAACACTATGTTGAAAGACGTGTTGAATCAAATTTGGAATATGCCTTCAAAAGTCGTGTTTTTCCCATGAATATGTGTGTTAATCGACTGTTAAATTGTTGAAAAACTTTCAAGAGCGAAACTATGTGATTTTTTGCTGAAATTTTATTGAAAATTACCATTGACAAAACAAATCCCCTTTAAATACGGATAAATTGCAATATACCGGAAAAAATAAAAATGTATTGCAGTAAATGCAATAGAAAAACGAAAGGATTGAAGATAATGAAAAAAACGCTTCCTATTATATTTTCACTTGCTCTTATAAGCTGTTCGTTTACAGCCTGCGGAGATAAGGATAAGAACTCAGGCGCTAATGGCACAACAAAAGCTCCTACTATGGCGGTTGATGAAACCTCCGGTCTTAATTCAGCGACCGACGCTTCTATGGACGCTGCCGGAGAAAACGGTGCGCAAGGCAATAACGGAAACACCGGTAATACCGATAACAATAACGGTAATGACAGAAATAACGGGAACGGCGGCATAGGCGATAATCTTGTTACAGATGCGGAAGGACTTGTGGACGACCTTGTATCAACAGGCGAAGACATAGTTGACGACGCCGGATCTGTAATCGAAGGCGCCGGCGACGCGATTATGGGTACAGACTAATATATGATAAAATAAAGGACGTCCTGTTTTAAGGAACGTCCTTTTGTTTTTATATTAGATTTCCGCAATAACTTCAACTTCAACCAGAACGTTCTTAGGAAGCTCTCTGACTGAAACACAGCTTCTTGCCGGTTTAGAAGTGAAATATTCTCCGTAAATTTTATTGAACGCGGCAAAATCGGACATATTTCTTAAAAAGCAGGTTGTTTTAACCGCCTTGTCAAACGACGAGCCCGCTTCCTTTAATACGGTGCCGAGATTTTTCATAACCTGAATAGTCTGGCCTTCGATATCCTGCGCTTCAATAGCGTTTGTCGCCGGATTAACGGCAATCTGTCCTGACGTAAAAACAAGTCCTCCCGTTATAACTGCCTGCGAATAAGGACCTAATGCTTCCGGTGCGTCCGGAGTATAGATGATCTTAGACATTTTATTTCCTCCTGAATATTTTTTATTCGACTATTTTAAATCCTGCGTCTGCCAAGGCTTTTCTGATTGACATTTTATGCTCAAAATTCCTTGTTTCCAGTACGATTCTCAGGTAGCAGCCGTTTATATCCGAGCCTTCGCTGGCTCTTTCGTGATGAATAGCCACAACGTTTCCGCCAAGCTCGGCAATTATACGGGAAACGTCCCTGAGCTGTCCGGGCTTATCCATCAGCTCGATATTTATAGAATCTGAACGGCCTGATTTAAGAAGGCCTCTTTTGATAACCCTTGAAAGAATAGTTACGTCTATGTTGCCTCCGGATACTAAGCAGACCGTTTTCTTTCCTTTGATAGGAACTTTGTTGAACATTGCGGCGGCTACAGAAACTGCTCCGGCGCCTTCGGCTATTAGCTTATGCTGTTCGATAAGCGCGAGAATTGCCGACGAAATTTCGTCGTCGGTTACAGTTACGATTTCATCTACATATTTCTGACAGCAATCAAACGTATTTACGCCCGGCTCTTTAACCTTGATACCGTCAGCTATAGTTGAAACGGAATCAAGGCATTCTATCTTTCCGCTTTCCATAGACACGAGCATACTTGGCGCGCCGCTTGCCTGAACGCCGTAAATCTTGATTTCGGGCTTTAGCATTTTAGCGGCAAAGGCAACGCCGGAAATAAGTCCGCCGCCGCCGATGGGGACGATTATTGCGTCAATATCGGGAAGCTGGTCAAGCAGCTCAAGTCCGATAGTTCCCTGCCCTGCAATAACGTTTTCATCGTCGAACGGATGAATAAACGTGTAGCCCTTTTCATCTCTTAGCTGTATCGCTTTATTATAGGCGTCGTCATAGACTCCGTTTACTAAACAAACATCGGCTCCGTAGCTCTTTGTTGCCTCAACCTTGGAGATAGGCGCGCCGTCCGGCAGACATATCAATGATTTGATACCGTTTTTCGAGGCGGCAAGGGCAACGCCCTGAGCGTGATTTCCGGCGGAGCATGCTATAACGCCTTTTGCCTTTTCATCGTCGCTTAGCTGGGAAATTTTATAGTATGCGCCCCTTACTTTAAAAGAGCCCGTTATCTGAAGGTTTTCGGTTTTCAGGTAGATATCGCTCTCGGGATTTATTTTCGGGGCGTGAATTAAATCTGTTTTTCTGATTACGTTTTTCAGCACATAGCCTGCATGATAGATTTTATCAAGAGTAAGCATTTTTTATACACTCATTTCAGTTAAATTTTGCTTTAAGGACGGAATTCGATCCGCTTAAACCACCTTAAAGCGGTAATTTTTATCGTATCTGACAATACGGTTCCTTTTTAACGGGGGAAAGCCGGAGCGACTTAATACCCTTTAAGGGATTCGGCCGTCTGCTCTGGGAGGATAATATTCCGGATCCGTAAACGCCGTTTTCTCAGCAGACTCGGCTCTCTGTAAATTCGTAATCCGGATAAGTTCCCTTCACGGCATTTTAACTCTTACAATCAGTTCAGAGTGTTATGGCAGGTAAGCATTTTGTCTATAAACTGCTTTGCGGCTCTTGCCGACCGTCCGCTTCTGCCAACAGCGAAACGTTCAGCCTCTTTCTCAAGCTCTTCTCTGGTCATGTCAAGCTTGCATTGCTCGGCAAGACCGTATACAATATCAAGATATTCCTCCTTGTTTGGTCTTGAAAAGGAGATTTTTATTCCGAACCGTTCTGAAAGGGATATCAACTCCTGAACGGTATCGTTTCTGTGCATATCGTCGCCGTCTCTGTCTGAAAAGCTTTCCTTGACAAGATGACGTCTGTTGCTTGTGGCATAGATAACGATATTGTCTGCTCTGGCTGATACGGAGCCTTCCAGTATGGCCTTGAGAGCGCCGAAATTATCATCGTCCGAGGCAAAGGAAAGATCGTCGATGAAAAGGATAAATTTAAGGGGATTTTTGCTGAGATTGTCGATTATTACCGGTATATCTCTAAGCTGATCCTTGCGCACTTCTATTATACGCAGTCCTTTTCCCCTGAATTCATTAGCAATGGCTTTAACCGACGAGGATTTGCCTGTTCCTGCGTCGCCGGTCAGCAGTACGTTGGAGGCCGGCTTGCCGCTGAGAAGGGCGAGGGTGTTGTCAATTATCATCTGCCGCTGCCGCTGATAGCCGATAAGCTGTGAAAGCTTGATTTCATCAGGATATTTGACGGGAACAATATTGCCCTCTTTTACTATAAACATATAATACTTTGCATAAATTCCATAGCCAAAGCGATCAATATTTTCGATTCTGTCCCGATATTCCGATTTGAAATCATAGCGTGTATTGTCCCATTCGGGCAGAAAGCCTGAATAGGCTATATTACTTTTAACCGTTTCAGAGGTCATGTCGGCTATACATTGCAGGGCTTCAAGCTCGTTCATAAGACAGTCCTGCATTTTACCGCTTATTTCAAGCCCGTGGGCCTTTCTTATCATATAGATATTTTCGTCCTCAAGCATAAGCGTGAGGATATAGGAGCTTAGGTCGTTGTGGTGGCGGTAAAGGTTAGATACGAAATCCGAATACGCCTGAATCTGCTTTACCGTATCGTCGTCCTCTAAGCTTTTCAGCAAACGTTCAAGACTCCGCATAGTTCGGCAGTTTAATATATCTCTGAAAATGACCAGTGAGCTTAATTTAAAATAAAGCTCCGTTAGCTTGCTGTTCAATCAAAACGCCTCCGCTCTTTAGAGAAGCTCTAAGATTTTATCGGTTACTTCTGTTGTGGACAGAGGCTTGATTCCCGTATTTCCCACAAGATCGGCGGTTCTGAAGCCCTTTTCCAGAAAATCATCTACCGCGGATTCAATAGCGTCAGCTTCTTTATCAAGATCAAAGGAGTATCTGAGCATCATTGCGGCTGAAAGGATCGTCGCGATGGGGTTAGCCTTGTTCTGTCCGGCGATGTCGGGGGCGGAGCCGTGAATAGGCTCGTACATTCCTCTTTTTGACGAGCCCAGCGACGCGGACGGAAGCATGCCGATCGAGCCTGTAATCTGGGAGGATTCGTCTGAAAGTATATCGCCGAACATATTGGTTGTTACCACCACGTCGAACTGCGCCGGATTTTTTACAAGCTGCATCGCCGCGTTATCAACCAGCATATCTGTGCATACGACGTCCGGATAATCCTTTGCGATTTCATGGACCGTAGCTCTCCAAAGACGCGAGCTTTCAAGGACGTTTGCCTTGTCTATGCTTATAACCCTTTTATTTCTTTTTTCAGCCGTTTCAAAGGCCACTCTGGCGATACGTTCTATTTCCATTTTACTGTAGCATTCCGTATCGTAGGCTTCCTCGCCGTATTTGCCCTCTCTTCTGCCTCTTTCGCCGAAATAAATTCCTCCGGTAAGCTCCCTGACCATCATAAGATCGAATCCGTTAGCGGCAATATCGGGACGGAGCGGGCACTCGTCCCTAAGCGCTTTGTAAAGCTTGGCGGGACGCAGATTTGTAAAAAGACCCAGTGCGGAGCGAATACCGAGGAGAGCCTTTTCCGGACGGCGGTCGCCGGGAAGGTTATCCCACTTCGGACCGCCGACCGCACCCAACAGGACGCTGTCGCTTGCAAGACAGCCCTCTACGGTTTCCTTGGGAAGCGGATTTCCTGTTGCGTCAATAGCCGCGCCACCGATAAGATAAGGCGTAAAATTAAATTTATGTCCGAATTTTTCAGCGGTTTTTTTTAGTATAAGGACGGCGCTGTCCACGATTTCCGGACCGATTCCGTCGCCTCTCAGCAATGCTATGTTAAATTCCATGTTATATATCTCCTTATTTAAAGCTGCCGTTTTTTATCGACTCTATAAGTCCGCCGTTTTTAATAATTGATTGTATAAATTCCGGAAACGGCTCGGTTTTGAACTGTCTGCCGGTATTTTTATCCGTTATAACGCCCTTATCCAGATCGGCTTCGACAATATGTCCTTCTTCAACAGCCTCGGCTGCCTCCGGACACTCCAGTATTGCAAGACCGATATTTATAGCGTTTCTGTAAAATATTCTTGCAAAGCTTTTAGCTATAACAAGAGAAATTCCGCTTTCCTTTATTGCAATCGGAGCGTGTTCACGGGAAGAACCGCAGCCGAAATTGAAGCCGGCCGCCATAATGTCGCCCTTTTGAACCCGTCCGGCAAAGCTTTTGTCAAGATCCTCCATACAGTGTGACGCAAGCTCCTTTTTGTCGCTTGTGTTAAGGTATCTTGCGGGAATTATAACGTCTGTGTCTACATTATCGCCGTATTTTATGACCTTACCTTCAAAAACCATTTTACATTACCTCCTTAGGCTCTGCAATTTTTCCGGCAATAGCCGACGCCGCCGCAACAGCCGGACTTGCCAGATATACCTCTGAATCGACATGTCCCATTCTGCCGACAAAGTTTCTGTTTGTAGTGGCGACAGCTCTTTCGCCCTCGGCGAGAATGCCCATATATCCGCCCAGACAAGGACCGCAGGTAGGAGTTGAAACGACTGCTCCGCACTCGATAAAGGTTTTCAGGAGTCCTTGCTCCATAGCTTCAAGATAGATTTTCTGAGTTGCCGGAATTATAATTGTCCTGACATTCTTAGCAACCTTTTTTCCTTTCATGATTTCAGCGGCAAGCTGAAGATCCTCAAGACGGCCGTTTGTACATGAGCCTATAACTACCTGATCTATTTTTATATCGTCGATTTCGTCGACGGTGCGAGTATTCTCCGGAAGATGAGGGAAAGAAACGGTAGGTTTGATTTCGCTCAGGTCAATTATGTAGGTTTCGTCATAAGCCGCGTCCTCGTCAGCCTTGTAAACCTTTGGCTCTCTTGAGCTGTGTTCCCTGATATATTCTACGGTTTTATCGTCGACTTCGAATATACCGTTCTTAGCGCCCGCTTCAATAGCCATGTTAGCCATACAGAGCCTGTCGCTTACAGAAAGACTGTGAAGACCTTCTCCGGTAAATTCCATTGAACGGTATAACGCGCCGTCAACGCCGATCATTCCGATTATATGGAGAATAACGTCCTTACCTGTTACATATTTATTGAGCTTTCCCTTGAGCTCGAACTTTATAGCTGACGGTACCTTGAACCATGCCTTTCCCGTAGCCATTCCGCACGCCATATCTGTTGAACCTACGCCTGTAGAAAATGCGCCCAGCGCGCCGTATGTGCAGGTATGGGAATCGGCGCCTATTACGGCGTCGCCTGAAACAACCAGTCCCTTTTCGGGAAGGAGAGCGTGTTCAATACCCATTTCGCCCACGTCGTAAAAGTTTGTGATTTCCTTTTCACCGCAGAAGTCGCGGCACATTTTACACTGCTGCGCCGCCTTTATATCCTTGTTCGGAGCAAAGTGATCCATAACCATAGTCACCTTATCCTTGTCAAAGATATTTTCGGCGCCGAGCTTGTTGAATTCCTTGATGGCTACAGGAGAGGTAATGTCGTTGCCGAGAACTAAATCAAGGTTTACTAAAATAAGCTGTCCGGCCTCGACCTTTTCCAGTCCCGCATGAGCCGCAAGAATTTTCTGCGTCATTGTCATGCCCATAATATATCATTCCTTTCAGATTTTTAATTTGTTTGCTATTGTGGTTTAGATATTCTTAATTTTTTTCTACTATACTTTTATTTCCAAAATATTTGATTAAAATTAATATCAAAGCGCTGCCAGCGAGTATTCCATCCATTATTCCGGCAGGAAGCAAAAACATCATTAATGTTATTGTGATAACGCAATTTATGACTGATAATACCAGTCCCCACATTCTATTTTTTAACAATCCTATTGCACCGATAAGCCTAAATATTCCATAAATTGCTCCTATGATCATCATCATATAAAGATTGTCTTGTAAATATGAAAGTTTAAATGCAAAATATTTACCAATATCAAATTTGTCAGTTCCGAATATCAATGCCGGTATCATACAAAAAACCCCTCCAAGTTCCATGAATCCACCGTGTATGATCATCAATAATGCAGGTATTTTGTAACTTTTCATAAAAATAAGATTTCCATTCAAATTAGTTATTTATTAATAATAGCTCCCTTATCAGCGGAGGAAACCATAGCCGCGTATCTTTTAGCATAGCCCGTTATGCCCTCTTTTACAAGCAGCTTTGTATTTTTCTTTCTTGTCTCAAGCTCCTCGTCGGAAACCTCAAGAGTGATTTTATAGTTTGGAATATCTATTGAAATAATATCTCCGTCCTTAACGTATGCGATATTTCCGCCGCTGACAGCCTCCGGAGAAACATGACCGATAGCGGCGCCTCTTGTAGCTCCGCTGAAACGTCCGTCTGTAATCAGAGCAACGTCCTTGTCAAGCCCCATTCCGGCAATCGCCGACGTAGGAGAAAGCATTTCTCTCATACCCGGACCTCCGGCAGGACCTTCGTAACGAATCACTACAACGTCGCCGGCCTTAATTCCGCCGCCTCTGATAACTTCTATGGCTTCCTCTTCGCTGTTGAATACCCTTGCAGGACCGGTATGCTTTAACATTTCAGGAGCAACCGCGCTTCTCTTTACAACGCAGCCGTCGGGAGCGAGGTTGCCTCTTAATACGGCGATTCCGCCGGTTTCGCTGTAAGGATTATCAATTGTTCTTATAATTTCAGGATTTCTGTTGACAACGCCCTTTATATTTTCACCTAAAGTCCGGCCGGTAACGGTCATAACATCGGTATTGATAAGTCCTTTTTTGTTAAGCTCGCTGAGAACCGCGTAAACGCCGCCCGCTTCGTTAAGATCCTCCATATATGTATGGCCGGCGGGAGCGAGATGACAAAGGTTAGGCGTTTTGGCGCTGATTTCATTTGCCATGTCAAGATTTATTGTAATTGAGCATTCATTTGCGATTGCGGGAAGATGAAGCATGCTGTTTGTTGAGCATCCCAGCGCCATATCGGCGGTTAATGCGTTATGGAACGCTTTTTCCGTCATGATGTCAAGAGGACGGATATTCTTTCTGTAAAGCTCCATTACAGCCATACCCGCTTTTTTCGCAAGCTTTATTCTCTCCGAATAAACTGCCGGAATCGTACCGTTGCCGCGGAGTCCCATACCCAGAACCTCAGTCAGGCAGTTCATGGAGTTAGCGGTATACATTCCGGAGCATGAGCCGCAGGTAGGACAGGCCTTGTTTTCATATTCCTCAACGTCCTCAAGGCTAATTTTGCCGGCAGAATAAGCGCCGACGGCTTCAAACATGCTTGAAAGACTGGTCTTGCCGCCGTTTACGTGCCCTGCAAGCATAGGGCCGCCGCTTACGAATATGGTAGGAACGTTTACTCTTGCCGCCGCCATAAGAAGTCCCGGAACGTTTTTATCGCAGTTGGGAACCATAACGAGAGCGTCAAAGTGGTGAGCAAGCGCCATGCATTCAGTTGAATCGGCAATAAGATCGCGGGTTACCAGAGAATATTTCATTCCCTTGTGTCCCATTGCAATACCGTCGCACACCGCGATTGCCGGAAATACTACGGGGGCGCCGCCGCCCATTGCGACGCCGAGCTTAACCGCCTCGACGATTTTATCTATGTTCATATGTCCCGGTACAATTTCATTGTATGACGAAACAATACCGACCAGCGGACGCTTCATTTCCTCGTGAGTCATTCCGAGAGCGTTGAACAGCGAACGCTGTGGAGCCATTTCAACTCCGTCGCAGAAAAAGTTTTCAGCCATTTTTATTACCTCGTTTTATTAGTATTTTCGCAGATCAGATATACACCCAATCATATTAGGAAAAAAGTTTATGAACAATTTTTCCATAGCATTTTTAAATCTCAGTTTCAGTATAAGTCATAGCTGCCTCATCGAGTGCGGCAATAAGCTTTGCTTCAAGAGGAGTTCCTTCTGCGTCATGATTATAAACTACGCAGAGTCCATTATTTTCCCACGAGTTTCCTCTGTCAAAGCCATACATTACCATAACCTGATCAAAATAATCAATTTTTGCTCTGAAAAGCATTTTACCGTTTTCTATTTTTCTAAACTCAGTTCCGGCGGTACCGTTTTTCTTGTACGCCTTAACCGTATTATAAACTACATTTTCAAAGTTAAGCATAAAATAGGGGGAATTTACGTTATATTCAGTAAAATCGGCGCTGCTGTCCGGTTCATACCGGTATGTTGCTTCAGGGTCTGCATGACTGTTAAACTCAATAAAATCGCCCGAAAGCTTAAATGTCATTTTAATTTCGCTGTCACCGTCAAAAAAAGTATGTTCTCTTAAAACTGACGGTTTTGCCGACTTATGACCGCTTTGAATTACACAAGCAGGAGTCTTTATTACAGAAGAAGCAGGAGCGGTTTTCTGAAATGGTCTGACAGTATTCTGCACATTTGGCCGAGACGCACTGTCAATCTTATTTTTAACGTTATCTAACTGCGATTTCAAATTGTCTGCATTGTTGATAACCTTTTTCAAAGAATCAAATAATCCCATATAATTATTACCTCATTTATTAAAAAGCAAACTGCTTTCCCGACTTTGTAAATCAGGAAAGCAGCAGTTATTGATTATAAATGCCGGCCAGTCCGATTACAGCGATTTCTCGTTTAATCCAATACCGGATATAACAGCGTCAGTTTTATCAGTTATTGATAAACTTATCTTCTTCGTTGTTCCAGCTATAAAGCTTGCGGATTTCTTCGCCGACCTTTTCTGACGGATGCTCGGCGGCAAGCTTTCTCATAGCTCTGAAGTGAGCCTGACCGCCTGCGGCAGACATATCGAGGAGGAATTCCTTTGCAAAGGAGCCGTCCTGAATATTTTTGAGTATCTGCTTCATAGCCTTCTTGGTATCGTCAGTGATGATCTTAGGACCTGTTATGTAATCGCCGTATTCAGCGGTGTTTGAAATAGAATATCTCATGCCGGCGAAGCCGCTCTGATAAATGAGGTCGACAATAAGCTTCATTTCATGAATACACTCGAAATAAGCGTTTCTCGGATCATATCCCGCTTCAACAAGAGTTTCAAAGCCCGCCTGCATAAGAGCGCATACGCCGCCGCAAAGAACTGCCTGTTCGCCGAAAAGATCTGTTTCTGTTTCTGTTCTGAAAGTTGTCTCAAGAACGCCCGCTCTTGCGCCGCCGATTGCAAGACCGTATGCGAGAGCCATATCCTGAGCCTTTCCTGACGCGTCCTGAGCAACTGCCACAAGACACGGAACGCCCTTTCCGGCCTGATATTCGCTTCTTACCGTATGACCGGGTCCCTTAGGAGCGATCATTGTAACGTCAACGAATGACGGAGGAACGATCTGACCGAAATGGATAGCGAAGCCGTGAGCAAACATGAGCATATCGCCTTCCTTGAGATTAGGCTCTATATCCTGCTTATACATAGCGGCCTGCTTCTCGTCATTGATAAGTATCATGATGATATCGGCCTGCTTTGCAGCCTCTGCGGCCGTAAACACTTCAAAGCCCTGTGCCTCGGCCTTTGCCCATGACCTGCTGCCTTCGTAAAGACCGATAATAACTCTTGCATTGTCTCCGAGAGATTCCTTGGCGTTAAGAGCATGAGCGTGTCCTTGGCTTCCGTAGCCGATAACCGCTATCGTCTTGCCGTAAAGTAAGGTTAAATCGCAGTCTTCCTGATAAAATACCTTTGCTGAATTTGACATTATAAAGACTCCTTTTACAATATAATAATTTATTGGACAGCCGACGAGATTAATTTTTTCTCAGACAATTGCTGCCTCTTTCAAGAGCTACTATACCCGTACGGCATATCTCCATTATGCCGAAGGGCTTTACAAGCTCAATAAAAGCGTTGATTTTTGAGCTTTCTCCGGTTATTTCAATGCAGAGAGCGTCCGGAGAATAATCTACGATCTTGGAACGGAAAACGTCTACCGCGGCGAGTATATCCTGTCTTGTCCTGGAATCGTTCTTGATTTTGATAAGAAGAAGCTCTCGGGTGACAGTTTCGTCGCGCTCCATAATCTGAACCTGCTTTACGTCGTGAAGCTTACTGAGCTGTTTGATAATCTGAGTTTTTGAATATTCGTCGCCTCTCATGGAAATGGTTATCCTTGAAAATTCAGGCGATTCTGTCTCGCCGACGGTCAGCGTATCAATGTTAAAGCCTCTTCTTGTGAACATGCTTGAAACTCTTGTTAAAACTCCGAATCTGTTTGAAACAAGTATACTGAAAACATATTTTTCCATCAGATTTCACCTCCGCGGATTTCTGTTATAATATCGTCGATAGAGCCGCCCGGAGGAAGCATAGGAAGAACAAATTCATCCTTATCTATTTTACAGTCTATAACCGCCGGACGCTTTGCCTCAGCGGCCTTATCCAAAGCCTCTGAAAGCTCCGCTGTGTCTGACGCTCTAAATCCCAGAGCGCCGAAGGCCTCCGCAAGCTTTACAAAATCGGTCTGACGGCAGAGCGTCGTATTTGAATAGTGCTTGTTGAAAAACAGCGTCTGCCATTGCCTTACCATTCCCAGAACCCCGTTGTTCATAATTACGATGATTACCGGAATGTTGCATGAAACTGCGGTTGCCAGCTCGTTTAGATTCATTCCGAAGCTTCCGTCGCCTGTGAAAAGAACGGTCGGTTTCCGCGACGCCGTATACGCGCCGACAGCGGCTCCCAAACCAAAGCCCATAGTGCCTAAGCCGCCGCTTGAGATGAATGTTCTCGGCTTTTCGAATTTGTATCTCTGCGCAGCCCACATCTGATGCTGTCCTACGTCGGTTACTATAATAGCGTCGTCAGGCATTTTTTTATTGACTGTGTCTATAATATCATAGGGAGTCATAGCGCTTGACTTTGCAGTCATTCCGGCTTCCTCAGCCTTGAATTTTTCTATTTCGGCATTCCATTCAGGACGCTGCTGCTTTTTAAGCATAGAATTAAGCTTTGAAAGTATTTCCTTAACATCCCCGTTTAATCCGAGATGGCTGGTTACGTTCTTATCTATTTCCGCGTCGTCTACGTCAATATGTATTATATTGCAGTTTCTAACGTAAACGTCCTTGTTTCCCGTCGCTCTGTCGCTGAATCTGGCGCCCGCGGCAATAACCAGATCCGCTTCGGCCTGAGCCATAGATGACGCGTAATGTCCGTGCATTCCCTGCATTCCGAGGAATCTCGGATTTGAACATGGAACGGCGGAAACGCCCATCATACTGCATCCGATCGGAGCGTCGATAAGCTCGGCAAATTCCATGACCTCGCTTCCCGCGTTTCCTGAGATTATACCGCCGCCGCAGTAGATATAGGGCTTGCGTGCTTTGGCTATCATTTCCGCGGCAATTTTAAGCTGCTCGTCGCTTGCTTGGGGATTTTTATAAGGCTCGAACGGCTTTTTATTTTCAAACTCTGTCGTGGCTATCTGAACGTCCTTGGGAACGTCTACCAGAACAGGTCCGGGACGTCCCGATTTTGCTATCCTGAAAGCTTCTCTCAGCGTATCCGCAAGCTCGTCTACGTCCTTTACAATATAATTGTGCTTTGTTACCGGCAGGGTAACTCCGCAGATATCAACCTCCTGAAAACTGTCTCTGCCCAGCAGACTGCACGGAACGTTGCCGGTTATTGCGACTACCGGAACAGAATCCAGATAAGCGGTCGCTATTCCGGTTACAAGGTTTGTGGCTCCCGGACCGGACGTTGCAAGAACGACGCCTGTTTTTCCGGTTGATCTTGCATAGCCGTCCGCGGCGTGAGCCGCGCCCTGCTCATGGGCCGTTATTATATGCTTTATGCGGTCCTGATTTTCGTAAAGAGCGTCGTATATATTTATAACCTGACCTCCGGGATAGCCGAAGATACAGTCGCAGCCCTGTTCTAACAGAACCTCGATTATAATCTGTGAACCTGATAATTTCATAAGTAAAATCCTTTCGATAAAAATATGTTAAAAAGCCTGCGGAAATCTTTACCGCAGGACTGCTGAGTATATCTAAAATAAAAATAAATATAGCAGGTGAAACTCAGACTCGGTAAATCGCCGGCTCTCCCGGCATAATAATCAAGCTTGAAGCGGAAAACACTTCGGCAAATCTATTCACATTTATTTTAATCATCCGGGAAAACCTCCTTTAATCCTATTTTGAATACTATTAAATATATCACGATTAAATAAAAGTTTCAATAGATAATTTTATTTTTGTAGAATTTGAACATATAAATCACGGGAAATCATGCCGTCGGTTAACGGTTTAACAACAATCGAACGGAAAAATTCAGCCGCGGAAGATTCAAATCATTAAAATTATACCACAATTCAGATATTATTTCAATATACCGGAAGAAAAAAGGTATAAAAAAGATTTACATAACAAAAACAAACTGGTATTTTCAGCCTTGACATTATCTTTACAAACGGGTATACTATTAATGAATTGTTCAAAGACATAAGGGGAGGATATTATGCCCGCTGACTATTCGGTTCTTATGGCGGTTTATGCCAAGGAAAAACCGGAAAACGTGCGTGAAAGTATAAAAAGCATGGTAGAACAGACTGTCGCGCCGAACGATTTCGTTATTGTCTGCGACGGTCAGCTTACCTCTGCTCTTTATCTTGTTATAGACGAATTTAAGGAAAGATATCCTTATATCAACGTAATCTACTCTGAAAAAAACAGAGGACTGGCCGCGGCTTTAAGCAATGGTCTGAATTACTGCAAAAATGATATAGTAGCAAGAATGGACAGCGACGATATAGCCTTTCCCGACAGAATGAGGCTTCAGCTTGACGCTTTCAGGGAACAGGGCGCGGATATAGTAAGCGGTACTGTGACGGAATTTGAAGGGGATATAAGCAACGCTCTTGCTGTCAAGGAGCTTCCCGAAACACCGGAGGAAATAAAAAAATATGCCGGCAGGAGAAATCCGTTTAATCATCCCTGCACAGCGTTCCGAAAGCAGCAGGTTTATGTGTCCGGAGGATATATGGAGTGCCGCTGGTTCGAGGATTATTATCTTTGGCTTAGAATGCTCCGCCGCGGCTGCAAGGCGTATAATATACGTCAGCCGCTGCTTTACATGAGAGCGGGAAGAGGTATGTACGGCAGGAGAGGCGGTCTTGATTATACGATAGCGGCTTTGAAATTCCGCAGGAGAATATACAGAGAGGGATTTTGCGGATTCGGTGATTTTTTAGCGGCCTGCGCCGCACATATAGCGGTCGGACTTGTTCCCAACAGGCTTCGCATATTTCTTTATTCGAAATTTCTGAGAAAGCGGAGGGATAAATGAGCTTTTTAAGAATGGCTCCGAGAAGGATATGGTCCTTTTTGAATATCGTCAACAGCGTTGTTCCCAAAAATGAAAGAAAAATATTTTTATATTCTAACATGGGCTTCCGCGACAATATCAGGGCGGTTTACGATTATCTTATTGAAAACGGCTATAACAGTCGTTTTAAGATAATATGCAGCCTTGACGACAGAGCCGTTGTAAAACGGGAAAAAAACGTTAAGCTTATAAACAACCTCAGGGGGCTTTTCAGCTTTTTTACCTGTAAATATGTTTTCTACTGCTTCGGGAAATATCCCGTAAAGCCGAAAAGAGGGCAGAAGGTTTTTAATCTCTGGCACGGCATGCCGCTTAAAAGAATAGGAAATATGCTTCCGGGATATGAAAAAACCGATTATAATTATTTTACCGGAATATTGTGCACCTCCGAGTTTTTCCGAGATATAATGAAAAAAAGCTTTAGCTGCGACGACGGTCAAATCATAGTCTGCGGGCAGCCCAGAACTGACGAAATGATAAAAAGCGCGTCTGTAAAACATTCAGACGGCGACAGACTTCTGCTCTGGCTTCCCACCTTCCGTCAGGGGCATGCGGACGAGCTTGATATTCTTAATCCAGAACAGTTTAAACGCCTTGATTCCCTCTGCGGCAAATACGGCTGGAAAGTGACGATCAAGCTTCATCCGCTGTCGGAGTCCTCGCCGGACAGGTTAAGAAAATTCAATAATATAAGCGTAATAGATCAGGAAACCTTTGAAAAAAACGGCGTGGGACTTTATTCCCTGCTCGGAAGGGCGGACGCTCTGATAACCGATTATTCGTCGGTTTATTTTGATTATCTGCTTCTTGACCGTCCTATCGGTTTCGCGGTAGGCGATATGAAAGATTATGAAGGAGAGCGCGGCTTTACAGTGGATAATCCGTATGACTATATGCCTGGCGAAAAGTTTTCAGACGGCGAGGGAATGCTGGAGTTTGTACGTTCTGTTTTCAGCGGCATAGATCCTTACGGGGCAAAGCGAAGGGAAATGAACGATATTTTCAATAAATATCAGGACGGTCAAAACTGCCGCAGAGCTGTCGAGGCTGTCGGAATAAGGTAAACGAGATGAGTATAAAGGAAAAAATAAAGGAAGTTGCGTTCTTAAAGAAGCTTTTAAAACGACTTTATCTTAAAATCAGGTCGGATAAATTCGTTAAGCTTTCTCAAAGGGAAAAGACTGACGCCAAGCTCGTGGTTTTCGAATCCTTTCAGGGCAGAAGCTATTCGTGCAGTCCAAAGGCTATATACGAGTATATGCAGAAGGCTCCTGAATTTGCGGATTACCGCTACGTTTGGGTTTTCCGTGATATTAAGTCTCATGGAAGCTTTGCTGAAAACACAAGTCTTGTAAAATTTGATTCTGATAAAGCGTACAGGGCGTATGCCCGGGCGGGCACATGGATAGTTAATTCAAGGCTCAGGGATTTTATCTTCCCCAGAGCGGATCAGCGTTATATACAGTGCTGGCACGGTACTCCGTTTAAAAAAATAGGCTGCGACATTGAAGCGGCGGGAAACGCAACCTCTACGGTTGACGAAATCCGCAGGGAATATACAAAAGAGGCGGAAAAAATAACCGCTATGATCTCACAGTCGCCATTTTGCACTCAGAAGCTTATATCGGCTTTTAATCTGGACAGGCTCGGCAAAGAAAATATTATATTGGAAACCGGATATCCGAGAAACGACGAGCTTTTTAATTACAGCGGAGAAAAAGTTGAAAGAATAAAGGAAAGCTTTAATATACCGGAAGATAAGCTTGTGATTCTTTATTGCCCTACGTTCCGCGATAATCAGTTCGGCGGCGCGGGCTACACCTTAAAGCTTTCAATGGATTTTGAAAGCCTGCGTCTCAAATGCGGCGATGATTTTGTTATACTTTTCAGGGCGCATTATTTTGTGGCGGATAATTTTGATTTTGAAAGGTTCGGAGGCTATGTGCTGGACGCGTCCGATTATGGAGACATAAACGATCTGTATATTATAAGCGATGTTCTGATAACCGATTATTCAAGCGTTTTTTTTGATTATGCTAACCTGAACAGACCGATGCTGTTTTATTTATATGACGTAAGCGAATACATGACGAGAATGAGAGACTTTTATTTCGGTACCGCAATGCTTCCGGGCTTTACGGCTCAGACGCAGTCAAAGCTTGAGGAATGTTTGAAAATGGTTTTGAACGATCTGAGAGCCGGAGGAAACGGGCTATTAAAATATGAATCGGTTCTGAAGGCCTTTAGAAAGAAATTCAATCCATATGACTGCGGAAGCTGCGCTAAGAAGGCTGTAATCGAAATATTCAAATAAACCGGAGATGATAAAATGGTAAAGAGAAAAACGCGTTTCGGATTGACTGAGATAGTTTCCGAACACAGAGGACAGTGGAAAAAAATATGGATGCTTGCGGTAAACGATCTTATAAAAAAATACAAGGGTTCCGTTATGGGGCCTTTATGGGCGCTGATTAAACCGTCGTTTACGCTGTTTATATTATGGTTTGCCTTTACTGTGGGAATAAGAAACAGCGGGATGGTAAGCGGCTATCCGAGGTTTGTCTTTATGCTTTCAGGATATATTCCGTGGTTTTTTATAAATGAGGAAATCGTAGGCGGATCCCGTTCTATCAGAAACAACAGTCAGTTTGTGACGAAGCTTTCCTTTCCGGTATCTAATATAATGACCTTTAATGCGCTTGGTTTGCTGATTGTCCACATAGGCATGTGTGTTATAATGTATATTATGCTTATATTTATGGGATACGGACCGTCCGTTTACAATCTTCAGTTTTTCTACTATATGCCGATGATGTTCCTGTTTCTGCTGGCTCTTTCTTGGGCGACGGCGCCTCTGAGCGCGTTCAGCAGGGATTTTGAAAATCTTATTAACTCAATTATGACCGGTCTTTTCTGGCTTTCAGGCATATTCTGGAACACATATGAGGTGCAGAGCAGAATTTTAAAAACGGTTATGTATTTTAATCCGCTGAATTATTTTATAAACGGTTACAGGAAATGCTTTCTTTACCATGAATTTATTTTCGACAGCAATTACACTACGGAAACCCTTGTATTCTTTGCGGAGTTTCTGCTTATTATCTTCTTAGGCTCGCATTATTACAGAAAGCTTAGAAAAATCCTACCCGATGTTCTTTAAAATAACAGCAAAGGAGCGGCAGTCATGAGCAAAACCGTAATAAAGTTTGAAAATGTCAGTAAAGAATATTTTCTTTATAAAAATGAAAAAGCAAGATTCAAGGCTATTTTCAACAATAATAAGGGCGTCAAGCGCCATAAGGTATTGGACGGCATTTCATTCGAGATAAAAGAAGGAGAATCAGTCGGAATAATAGGTAAAAACGGCGCGGGAAAATCGACTCTGCTGAAAATGATAACCGGCGTGTCCTTCGCAACCTCCGGAGATATATACGTAAACGGCAAGGTGGCGGCGCTTTTAGAGCTTACGGCCGGTTTTTCCGGGGATATGACGGGCAGGGAAAATATTTATCTTAAGTGCTATCTGCTCGGTCTTGAAAAGTCCGAGATAAGTGAAATAGAGAATAGTATAATTGAATTTGCAGCGCTGGGAGAATATATTGATCAGCCGGTAAGAACCTATTCAAGCGGTATGAAAATGCGTCTGGGCTTTGCTATAAATATAAATATACGTCCGGATATACTTGTTATAGACGAGGCTCTCAGCGTGGGGGACGCCGAATTCAGAAAAAAATGCGAGGCCAGAATAAGAAAACTGAGAGATTCGGGCATAACCGTTTTATTTGTAAGTCATTCTATGGCGAGCATGAGCGACACATGCAGCAGGGCTATTTATTTGAACGGCGGAAAGATTGTTTTTGACGGGGACGTCTGCGAAGCGTTTGAAAGGTATAACGGAAAGAAAAAGTGAGTTTATTGTTAAGAACTTTATTATGATAGACCGGTCAAACGTGCCCAAAACATTTGTTATGTGACGACGATATACAGAAACAAACCCTCAGGAAATAAAAATCCTGAGGGTTGATAAATTTAATTACTGTTAAACTAAAAGCTATAGTTAAAATTCAGCCTGTAATTGAAGATTTCTATTTCAGCAAGTCTTGATATATCATCTTGTCTTGCTTGACGTATATTAATCATTTTTTTTACCTCAAATTTCTGTTTATTGCTTTTAATTATAACAAAGTAAACGATATGAGTCAATACAATAAAAATACTTAAAGCCTTTGATACTTTAATTTCAAAGGCTTTTGGTATTTTAATCATTAACTATTTCCGCATATTTTTTCTAAAAAATATCTGTGTACTGAAACGTCGTTTGTAAGCTCCGGATGGAATGCGGTAACAAGCTGCTTATCCTGTCTTGCCGCGACTATTTTGCCTCCGCAGACAGCAAGAGGCTTAACCCCTTCGCCTGCCTCTTCGATATACGGCGCTCTTATAAAAGTCATCGGGATTTTTCCTATTTCGTCAAAGCTTTCTTCCGAGTTGAAGCTTCCGAGCTGACGTCCGTAGGCGTTTCTTTTGGCGGTAATCCGCATTGTGCCTAAGTGAACGGATTCGTCGCCGAGGATTTTTTCCGCAAGCAGAATAAGACCGGCGCATGTGCCGAATACGGGCGTACCGTCCTGTATAAGCTTTCTCAGCGGATTCATTAATTCAAGCTCGTTTAAGAGCTTTCCCATGACCGTGCTTTCTCCGCCCGGCAGCACCGCCGCGTCCATGCCCTGCTCTATATCCTTTTTCTGCCTTATTTCAAAGACATCGGCGCCTAAAGACGCAAGCATTTTTTCATGTTCAGTAAACGCTCCCTGTAAAGCCAGTACGCCGACCTTCATTATTTCCCTCTTTCTGCCATAAGCAAAGCTATTTCCTGCTCGTTTATTCCGACCATTGCTTCTCCGAGATCCTCGGAAAGCTCTGCGAGCATTTTGTAATCGTTAAAATTGGTTACGGCTTTTACTATTGCAGCCGCACGTTTGGAGGGATTTCCCGATTTGAAGATTCCCGAACCGACGAATACTCCCTCTGCGCCAAGCTGCATCATAAGAGCGGCGTCCGCCGGAGTCGCAACGCCTCCCGCCGCAAAGTTTACAACAGGCAGTCTTTTGTTTTCTGCAACATATCTTACAAGGTCATAATCAACCTGCAAGTCCTTTGCCGCCTGATAAAGCTCGTCTTCGGACATTGACGAAATTCTGCGGATTTCTCCCTGCATCGTTCTCATATGTCTGACAGCCTGAACGACATCTCCGGTACCAGGCTCGCCCTTTGTTCTTATCATAGACGCGCCCTCGCTGATTCTTCTGAGAGCTTCCCCTAAATCCTTGGCGCCGCATACGAACGGAACCTCGAATTTTGTCTTGTCGATATGATATTTATCATCGGCCGGCGAGAGCACTTCGCTTTCATCTATATAGTCAATTTCTATAGCCTGCAAAATCTGAGCCTCGGCAAAATGTCCTATCCTGCATTTTGCCATAACCGGTATTGACACCGCCTCCTGTATTCCCTTTATCATTTTAGGATCGCTCATTCTGGCGACGCCTCCTGCCGCCCTTATATCGGCAGGTATCCTTTCAAGCGCCATTACCGCGCATGCGCCGGCCTTTTCAGCTATTTCCGCCTGTTCGGGAGTTGTAACGTCCATAATAACTCCGCCCTTGAGCATCTGTGCAAGTTCCTTATTCAGTTCATAACGGTTATTTGCCATATTAATCTCCATTCTGCCGCTTTCGGAATCAGCGAATATAGTAATGAAAATATCTCTGCGGCTTTATGTATTTTCATTTGATCTGTCGTACTAACGATTTATCAGTATAATATTAATATTTTTTACGCTGATTGCCGCTTGACTGTTTTTATAAAGTACGATATAATATTAATACTGAATTGACATTATTTCAATAACCAATTTTAATATTTTTTATAAGGTCGATTTTATATGCTAACTTTTAATTTAGATCCTCAATCTCATATTCCGTTATACAGTCAGCTTTACAGCGCTGTCAGAAGCTCTATAGAAAAAGGTGAAATAGCCGCAGGAGAGCGGCTGCCGTCGAAAAGAGAGCTTGCCTCGCATCTGAAAATAAGCGTTGTTACAGTTGAAAGCGCTTATTCTCAGCTTTGCGCAGAGGGCTATATTCATTCGAAGCCGGGCAGCGGTTTTTATGCTGAAAAAATACAATCAAGGCTTGCTTCTGAAAATATGGATATTCCGCATATAGACAAGGATCCGCCGGAAGACAATTATAAATATGATTTTGGTACTAACCGCGCTGACACGGCCTTCTTTCCGTTTTCATCATGGGCAAAGCTTTCAAGGGAGGTGCTGAACAGTCAAAGCGAAAATCTGCTTAATTCCTGCGGTCCTTATGGTACGGCGGAGCTGAGAGTGCAGATAGCGGCATATCTTAAAAGCTTCCGCGGTATGAATGTAAACCCAAAACAAATCGTTGTGGGAGCGGGCTCAGAATATCTTACGGGACTTATTATACAGTTATTGGGGAGGGAACGTTCCTATGGAATAGAAAATCCCGGATATGGGAAAATATATCGAATATTCAAGCAAAACTGCATGAAAACTGTGCCGATAGCTATGGACGATTACGGCGCGGATATAAGAAATGTATTTGATAATACTGATATTTTTCATATTACGCCCTCCCATCACTTTCCACTCGGAACAATAATGCCCGTCAGCCGCCGTCAGGAAATTTTAGGCATGGTTTATTCTGAAAACGGAAAATATATAATTGAGGACGATTACGACAGTGAATTCAGATTTTCCGGTAAACCGATACCGACTCTTCAAAGCATGGATACCGGCGAACGCGTTATATATATTAATACTTTCACAAAGACGCTTGCTCCGTCAATGAGAATAAGCTATATGGTTCTTCCGCCTCATCTTGTAACGGCCTACCGTAAAAGGCTTGGATTTTACGCCTGCACTGTTCCGGTTTTCGAGCAAATTACTTTATCGGAATTTTTAAAGCAGGGTTTCTTTGAGAGGCATATCAGCCGCATGAGAAAGCTTTACAGAAAGAAGCGGGACATTTTTCTGACAGCGGCGGAGGAATGGAAAAGAAAAGGGACGGTTATTATAAGCGGTGAGGATTCGGGACTTCATTTTCTTATGCGCGTCAGAAATTCAATGACTGAAAGCGAGCTTTTGGAGTCGGCGGCGGCACACGGAATAGGACTTCACGGATTGTCCGAATATTACTGGACGGATAAAGAGTCGGCGCCCGAAAGCCGAATCGTCATAGGCTATTCGGGAATGGACGGCGAAGCGATAAGAGAAGCGGCCTCACTGCTTGGAGAAATATGGAGACTTTAAAATAATAAAAAAGTACCGGATATTATTCCGGTACTTTTCATATATAATATATTAACCCATTATAACTGTGATTTTGTTTTCTGTCGCGAGCTTATCAGCCGGAATGTAATTACCCTCCAGTTTTTCTCCGTTGAGTACGATTTCTCTTACTCCGCTCTGAACATGTTCCGCATTCTGAACTTCAATAGAAAGCTGTTTTCCTCTGAATGATTTCTCGATTCTGAAACCGTCCCATTCAGATGGAATTGCAGGAGAAACAGTCAGTCCGTCGGCGTCGGGACGCATTCCGCAGATACCCTCCACACAGCCAACCATAACAGTTGAGGCAGTTCCGGTAAGCCAATGAACATGAGAGCGTCCCTCATAAGGAGAAGCCTTGCTTTCAGTGAACTGTCCGTGAGCATAAGGCTCGATAACTCTTATTTCCGCCTTGTCGTTCATTGCCGCCGGAGAACTTTCCATAAAGTATTCAAACGCTCTGTCGCCGTGACCTATCAGGGATTCGGCAAGAATGAGCCAGCCCTGCGACTGAGAGAATATTCCCCCGTTTTCCTTTGTATCGGCGTTGAAAATATGCATTAAAGCGCCGTCAAAGTAATGATCCTTATAGGGAGGATCTAAAAGCTTAGCGCCGTATGGAGTATTGAGTATATCGTGAACGCTGTTCAAAGCGTCCTCCGCCTGCTTGTTCGAAGCGAATTTTGAGATTACGCTCCAGCTCTGAGGATTAAGCCACATGCTTGCTTCAGGATCGTTCTTTGCTCCTACGATTACGCCGTCTTCGCGTATTCCTCTTATAAATCTGTCCTCGTCCCAGCACTTTTCAAGCGACGCGCCTAATTCGGACTGAACCTTTTCAATATAAGAAACATATTCTATATCGTTTCTTTCAGCCGCCATATCCTTTATTACAGACATTGCATAATAAAGCTGGAATGCTACAAAGGTGGATTCGCCCTTTGCGCCCATTCTCAGGCAGTCGTTCCAATCGGCGTGAAGTCCGGCCGGCATAGCGTGAGCGCCGAGTCTTTCCATTGAAAAGCGTATGGCGTTTTTAAGATGATCGTAAACTGAAGCCTCGCCGCCGTTGGCATATACGATTACCTCGTCAAGAAAGCTCTTGTTGCCGCTTTCTCCGATATATTTAACGATAGTCGGAAACAGCCATAATGCGTCGTCTGCACGGTATGAAGGGTGTCCTGTTTTCTTAACGTATTCCGGATCGTCCGGCGTATTTTCATGACCGGCGTTATGATTGAATTTTACAAGAGGCAGACCGCCGCCGTTATCAACCTGCGCCGAAAGCATAAAGCGGATTTTATCCGCCGCCGTCTCCGGATCAAGGTGAATAATGCCCTGTATGTCTTGAACGGTGTCGCGGTAGCCGTAGCCGTTTCTGAGTCCGCAGTAAACGAATGAAGCCGCTCTTGACCATATAAAGGTTATAAAGCACTGGAAAGCGTTCCATACGTTTATCATATTATTAAATTCTTCTGACGGAGTTTCAACCTGAAAACGGTTGAGAGTAGAATGCCAGTAGCTCTTAAGCTCTGCTATTTCCCTGTCCGCCCTGCCTTTTTCCTTGTATTCCTCAAGGATAGCGCTTGCTTCCCTGTTATCCTTCTGACCTAAAATATATATAAGCTCGGCAGTCTGTCCCGGCTCAAGAGTAATATCCGATTGCAGCGCTCCGCAGGAGTTGGAGTTATAATTCATAGAGCCGTCAAGCCTGCCCTTTTCAACTGCCTCGGGATTTGAATAGGTTCTGTAAGAGCCGATAAAGCTGTCGGGATTTCCGCAGGCTGCCGTCACGTCGGCGCCTACCATACCGAAAAATCTTTCGCGGTGGTTTGAGCCTGTTTCGTCCCTGCCTGAATTTTCGTTGATGTGCTGAAGAATCTTGTTGCCCTCAAAGCTTGTTCTGGTAATAAAAAGCGTATACTGCAGATTTACCTGATCCTGTTCATAGTTGTTGTCATTGGTAAATTCCACAAAGCCGAAAACAGAAAGCTTTCTTGGCTTTGAATCGTTATTTGTTATTTTGCTGCGCCATACCTCGTAGGTTTTTCCGTTCGGCACATAATAAGCGGTTTCAGCGGCTATATTCTCATATTCCGAGCTTATAACCGTATAAGCGGTACCGTGGCGGCATTCGCTTTTATACTTGTCCAGAGGCTTTCCCACAGGCTGCCATGAAGCAGACCAGTAATCAGCCGTATCGTTATCTCTTATATAGATATAACGGCCGGGCAGAGCCATCATGGAATTGAAACGGAAACGGCTGATTCTGCCGTTGGCGCCGGATTTTACAAAGCTGTAGCCGGCGGCATTGTTTGAAATGATAGCGCCGTATTCAGGCGAGCCGAGGTAATTCACCCACGGCGCCGGCGTATCAGGCTTAGTTATGACATATTCCTTGTTTTTAAGGTCAAAATAACCATAGTTCATCGTCAGATCTCCTTTTAGCTGAATAGTAAAAGATTCGCTTCGCCTTCCGGCATAAAGCTAATAATATGATACCATTTAATAAGATATATTTCAAGGGGGTATATAAAATTTTTTCTTTTGTCTATCAGGTATATTAATGAAAGGAATTTTTTTATTTAACACTTCCATTTTTTATGGAAAAGTAGTATAATAATAAAGATTAAGCAAAAGACTATTAAGATTGGAGGTTTTTCCTTTTCGGGAAATACGTACTTAACATGAAACCATATCTTAAAAGAGCGTGGGCGGAAATAAGTCTGAGCGCACTTGAAAAAAACATAAGAGCGATTAAATCAACGCTTTTCAGGGAAACGTCTCTGATGGCCGTAATTAAGGCTAACGCTTACGGTCACGGCGAGGACGGCATACTGAAAAAGCTTTGCGAATGCGGAGTAAAATATTTTGCCGTATCTAATCTTGACGAGGCGGTGAGCGTCAGAAGTCATTGTCCCGAGGGAGAAATACTTATTCTCGGCTACACTCCCCCTGAGTTTGCGGATGAGCTTGTAGAAAATAACATAATACAGGGAGTGCTTTCGCTTGACTACGCCGGAGAGCTATGCAAAAACGCCAAGGCGGCGGTTCGCTGTCATATAAAGATAGACACCGGAATGGGCAGAATAGGACTTAAATATCGCGCTCCGGAGGAATGCGCCGTCGAAATAAGAAATATTCTCTCGCTTGATAAACTGAGCGTAGAAGGATTATACACTCATTTTGCGGCAGCCGACGCAGATGATGAGGAAAGCTGTGAATATACCGAACGTCAGGCGGATTTTATTATCAGAACCTACGATCTTCTTAAATCAGAAGGAATCGTTCTTCCGCACCTGCATTTCCTCAACAGCGCAGGGCTTTGTTATCACAACAATAAAAGAAGCACTCTTGCCCGGGCGGGAATTATAATGTATGGGCTTCACCCTAATTACCCGTTGAAGCTGCCGATAGAGGTAGAGCCGGTAATGACGCTCAAGGCTGTCGTTTCTCAGGTCAAGGAGCTTAGGAAGGGAGACAGTGTAAGCTACGGCAGAATATACCGCGCGCCTGAGGATAATATAAGGGCCGCGACGGTAACGGTCGGTTATGCGGACGGCTATTCAAGGCTTCTTTCTGAAAAGGCGGAGGTACTTGTAAACGGGAAGCGATGTCCTGTTATAGGCAGAATATGCATGGATCAGCTTGTGCTGGACGTTTCGCATGCCGGAAACGTCAGGGAGGGCGATATTGTTACGCTTATAGGAAGAGACGGAAACGAAGAAATAACCGCCGACGAGTTAGCGTCGCTTTACGGAACTATCGGCTATGAGGTCGTATGCGGCATATCTAAAAGAGTGCCCAGAATATATGTGGACTAACGATATTTGGAGGAATATGATTTGACTGAATTACAAAGGGAAATAAACAAAAGGCGCACGTTCGCCATTATATCGCATCCTGACGCCGGAAAAACCACTCTTACCGAAAAGCTTCTGCTTTACGGAGGCGCAATAAATCAGGCGGGCAGCGTTAAAGGAAAAAAATCAGACAGACACGCGGTTTCGGACTGGATGGAGATAGAAAAACAGAGAGGAATCTCGGTTACGTCATCTGTGCTTCAGTTCCGTTACAGGGATTTCTGCATAAATATTCTGGATACGCCGGGACATCAGGACTTTTCCGAGGACACCTACCGAACGCTGATGGCAGCGGATTCCGCGGTAATGGTTATCGACGCGTCGAAGGGGGTTGAAAACCAGACCAGAAAGCTTTTTAAGGTTTGCGTAATGAGGAATATACCGATATTTACGTTTATAAATAAAATGGACAGAGAATCGCGTAATCCCTTCGATCTTCTTGAACAGATAGAAGACGAGCTTGGCATAAAAACCTATCCCGTAAACTGGCCTATCGGATCGGGCAGGGAATTCAAGGGCGTTTACGACCGCGGAACAGGTCGTATAATCAGCTTTGAGGCGAACGGCGGAAGCCGTCAGGCGGACGCGGTAGAGGCAAGTCTTTCCGACAGTTCTCTTGACAGTCTTATCGGCGCAGAGCGTCGTGAAGCTCTCGTGGAGGATATTGAATTGCTCGACGGTGCAAGCGAGGAATTTGATATGGAGCAGGTAAGAAACGGAAAGCTTTCTCCGGTATTTTTTGGCTCAGCGCTTACCAATTTCGGAGTACAGCCGTTTTTGGAAAGCTTTCTTGATATGACCACATCTCCGCTTCCGAGAATCTGCGCCGAGGGAAGCGCGGATCCGTTTGACGAGGAATTTTCAGCCTTCGTGTTCAAAATACAGGCGAACATGAATAAGGCTCATCGTGACAGACTGACGTTTATGAGAATATGCTCGGGTAAGTTCGAAAGGGATATGGAGGTTGTGCATGTCCAGAGCGGCAAGAAAATGCGTCTTTCGCAGCCCCAGCAGATGATGGCGCAGGAGCGTGAAATAATTGAAAGCGCGTATGCGGGAGATATAATCGGCGTTTTTGATCCCGGTATTTTCTCTATCGGCGACACTGTTTGCTCTCCGAAAAAAAAGGTTACCTTTGAGGGCATACCTACCTTCGCTCCCGAGCATTTTGCAAGGATTAGGCATAAGGATACCCTGAAGAGAAAGCAGTTTGTCAAGGGTACGGAACAGATTGCGCAGGAGGGCGCAATTCAGATATTCAAGGAGCCTTATACCGGTATGGAGGAGGTTATTGTCGGAGTTGTCGGCGTTTTGCAGTTCGAGGTATTCGAATACCGCATGAAAAACGAATATAACGTTGAGATAATCCGCGAGCCTCTGCCGTATTCATATATCAGATGGATTGATAAAAGTCCCGTCGAGCCTAAGGAGCTTATAATAAGCTCAGATACCAAGCTTGTTCAGGATTTCAAGGATAATTTCCTGCTGCTGTTTTCAAGCGAATGGAACATTAAATGGGCTTTGGATAAAAACGAGGGACTGGAGCTTTCAGACTTCAACAGATAAAATAAAAGCCTTTCTGATAGAAAGGCTTTTATTTTTAGCTTTTAGAAAAAGCAAAGCAAAATATTTTTGCTTTATGAAAAGCAAAGAAAAGTATTTTTCATTTCTTTGCACGCAAGATTTAGCTTTTGAAAAAAGCATAGTAAAAGTTATTTTTCATTTCTTTGTTCGCACAAAGAAACGAAACAAAGAAATGCGCCGGCTCAAACGCCGCCGGACCGCTATGCCGCATAAAGCGGCAAATTTTATACATGAATGGGTGAGATAACTAAATTGACTCCCATTAAAAGCTTACATATTTCGGATGGGAGATTCTCCTATGCTTTATAAGAATGTGGTTTTACTTGACTTATTTCTTTATTCTACTTTTTTTAGCTTTTACGAAAAGCATGGTAAAAGTTATTTTTCATTTCTTTGCTCGCACAAAGAAACGAAACAAAGAAATGCACCGGCTCAAACGCCGCCGGACCTCTATGCCGCATAAATCGGCAAATTTTATACATTAAATTATAAAGCTAACTAAATTGACTCCCATTAAAAGCTTACATATCTCGGATGGGGAAATCTCCTATACTATATAAGAATGGGGCTTGTGTGAATTGCAAGTAGGATATTAATCTATACCCCTTAACAGCCAGCTTGTTTCAATATCCAAAGCTTTTGCTATATCATAGAGAGTAGTTATGTAAATTATCATACTATATCCCCTATATTCGATACGACTTATAAATTTTCTGCTTTTTCCAATCTTTTTACCAAGCTGCATTTCTGTTAATCTTTTTTTCTTTCTGTAATATTTAATGTTATTGCCAAGAATCTTACATTTTTTCCTATAAGCCTTACTTTTCATATATTCATTTATTCCTTCAAATTCCTTTTTCACTTTAACCTCCACTATTAATAACTTATAAGATAATTATATCATATAAAGATATTAATAGTGAATTTTAGCGAATATTTCGCTATATCATAAACAATGTTCTTATAAATCATAGGAGAATATTCTATCCGAGATATGTAAGCTTTTAATGGGAGTCAATATAGTTATCTCACACATTCATGTATAAAATTTGCCGCTTTATGCGGCATTAGCGGTCCGGCGGCGTTTGAGCCGGTGCATTTCTTTGTTTCGTTTCTTTGTGCAAGCAAAGAAATGAAAAATACTTTTACTCTGCTTTTCGTAAAAGCCATATTTTGCGTGCAAAGAAATGAAAAATACTTTTACTATGCTTTTCGTAAAAGCAAAACATTGCGAGCAAAGAAATGAAAAATACTTTTATTCTGCTTTTCGTAAAAGCAAAACATTATGAGCAAAGAAATGAAAAATACTTTTACCATGCTTTTTCTAAAAGCAAAACATTGCGAGCAAAGAAATGAAAAATAACTTTTACTCTGCTTTTCGTAAAAGCAAAATTATGCGATAATATTGACAGTATATTAAATAAAATGTATAATATAAATATACAAAAATAACAGAGGGCGGAAAAAATTATGGATTTTGGCTTTATAGTATTTATCCTGACAGCGTTATTGTTTATATTACTGTCAGTTTTCACGTTTACGGCGACCTCGAAGCATGAAAACCGCTTTTTTCATAATCATATAAGACAGACGTTTTACGCCGCTTTCGGCTGTGAAGCGATTCTTATAATATTGACTATACTTGATCTTTCCGGAGCGGCGGAGCTTGGCGGCTATTCCGGACTGACCGCATGGTGCGCGGGTTTTGGCGCGGTTATTCTCTTTATTACGGCTATAAGAAAAAAGCTGCCGCAGAAATTCGGCGATATCCTGAATTTTTTTCTCCGTTCACTGACGGTTTGTCTTATAGCGGAGCTGTTCGTTTTCAATTTCAATTCGGCTCATCTTTTCGGAGGAAATTATCAGGTTATGGAGCTGCCCGCTGAAAATGCGTCGGCTGTGAATTTTTCGAACGGTAAAAATTCCGGAACAGGTTATTCCTCCTTGGAATTTAAAAATATAAATATGCCCGTGGGCACGATCACTGTAGAGGCACGGTCTGACAAAAAGAGTTATGCGGAGATAAACGTCGATATGTCCGACGACAGCAACGCTTCTTACAGAAATTCTGCGGCTTCCGCCGAAGTAATTCAGAATAACCGCAGAAGCGAAACTATTCCCTGCAATTTTTCAGGTAACGTTCACAACCTGAAATTTTCCTTTACTGCCGAAGAGGGGGAAACGGTAACTATAAGCCGTATCGTTTTAAATTTGCCGATTTTTCTTGATTTTTCAGCTTTAAGATTTTTGATAATGCTTACGGCGTGTATGGCGGTTTATATGATGACGGCGTCTCCTGTTTTTAAAAAACCGTTCGGAGAAAACCGCGTAGTCAATAAGATCTGCGCTTACGCTTTGACAGGCGTTTTCATACTGGCGGCTCTTTTTCTCACAAATGTTTACAGATACAGCGACTCCAATCACAGTCTTAAAAAGGATTTCAGTCAGGAGTCGGGTAATCAGATGACGCAGGAGCTTGTGGACGCCTTTGAGGCAGGTCAGGTATCTCTGCTGAGGGAGGCTGAACAGCCTCTGCTGGAGCTTGAAAATCCTTACGACTGGAGTCAGCGGCTGGAGTCGGGAGTGGATTACGCATGGGACCATCTGCTTTACGAGGGAAAATATTATTCCTATTACGGCATTGCTCCGGTCGTTACGCTGTTTCTCCCCTATCATCTGATAACCGACCATTATTTCCCGTCCGTCTGGGCGGTATGGCTTTACGGAGCGGTTGGAATACTTTTTCTCTCAAAATTTTATCTTGCGTTTATTTCAAAATTTTTCCCGAAAATAAGGTCTTCGTTGGCGCTTGCGGGACTATTCATGCTCCAGCTTGTTACGGGCGTATGGTTTTGCTTCAGCAATCCGAATTTCTATGAAATTGCTCAGACCTCGGGATTTGCTTGCGTCGCCGCGGGAGCGTTCTTTTTAATAAGCTCCAATGTTATCGGGGACGGTAAAATAAAAAATTGGCGGCTTGCTCTTTCTGCGGTATTTTTAAGTCTTGGAGTTTTGTGCCGTCCGACGCTGGCGGTATACTGCGTTGCTTCGCTGATATTTATTTACGCCGGATTCAGGAAAAAAAGATCCTGCTATACTAAAAGCAAATCAATGATCAGGCATTATCTGCCTTATTTCCTCTGCGCGCTTTTGCCCTTTGCGGTTATCGGAGGAGCGCAGATGATTTATAATTATGCGAGGTTCGGCTCGGTATTTGATTTCGGTATTCAGTATTCGCTGACTATAAACGATTTTACCGCGGCACAGTATCATACTCATTTTGTTCTGATAGGCTTTTTTAATTATCTGCTTGCGGTACCGTCGTTTATTCCGGTATTTCCGTTCTTTGACAGTTCAAGTGTTGAAACGTTCTTTCCGCAGGGATATTATTTTGTTGCGACGGCGTCTGCCGTGGGGCTTATCTGGAAGGCGCTTCCCGTTTTGTCCTACGGTTATGGAATAAGAGCCTACAGATATACTGAAAATAAAAATAAACGGCTTTACGCGCTTATGATTTTCGCCGTATGCATAGCCGCGCCGTTCATTATAATTTTTTCAATATGGGAAAGCGGCTACGGCACAAGATACTGCGTTGATTTCGCATGGCAGATACTAATCGGCGCGCTGGCAATAGCGTTTATTATGTACGGAAGATGCTCCCAGACGTTGAAAAAGCATCTTAACAGGCTAATGCTGCTTTCGGCCGGAATATGCCTCGTTCTAAGCTTCGGGCAGGTATATAATTGGATAATCGGAGGCGGTATGTCTTTGCAGTGGAAGGCTATGATAACGTCGTTCGGCAGGCTGTTTGAATTCTGGAGATAGGAGAGCTTACACGGTGAACGTGAAAATCATATTAAAGGCGGTTGCCGCTGCGGCAGTTTCAGCGTCTGCGGTTGTTTGCCTGACTTTTGGCGCATGCGCGGGAGAAATAGAAAGCATTACGGTTTTGGGAGACAGCATTTCCTCCGGCTATGGTCTTAATGACGGAGAACGCAGCTACGGGAGTTATCTCGGCGAATATTTCGGAGCCGAGGTTGAGAATTTTGCCGCCGACGGAAAAACAACCTCCCAGCTTCTTGAATTGCTTGAGGGCGACGGCGCTGTATCGCAATCGGTCGGAAAATCCGACCTGATCTGTATTTCTATAGGCGGAAACGACGTGATGGACGTTTTCTATGACGATCTGATAGGTATTGCGGGCAGTTTTTCAGCGCCGTCAGGTAACGGCGGTTTTGGATTTTCGCCCGAAGCCATTCAGGAGCTGATACTTTCGTTTTCTTCGTCGCTTGGGCCCGCCGCCGCACAGGCAGGCGAAAATATAAGAAAAATAGCCTTGAGGATAGAGGAGATAAATCCTGACGCAAGACTGATCTTTCAGACGGTTTACAACCCGTTTGAAACCGACGACGAGAAAATGAAGCCGGTTTACAGTCCGCTTTATACGTTTACGTCGATCTATCTCGGAACTATCAACAGCTCTATAAGAAACGGATCCGGAATGGAATATGCGGATATACAGAATAAATTCAGGGGCGGCTGTACTCTTTACACCAATATTAAAAATATGGATATTCACCCAAATAAAATAGGTCATCTGCTAATTGCCGAGGAAATTGTTCAGCAGCTTAGGCTTTCGGGAGAAAACGGTATTTTTATAAGAGAGCTGGAAAGCATGATTTCAACAGATAAAATTCCCGAGGAGCTTAGAAGTGAAATAGAAAGGCTTTCGCTCGGACAGTTTCGTGTAAATGAAACCGAGGACGTTTTTGCCGGGCCGGAAATTACTCAAGAGGCGTCCGCGGAAGCTCAAACGGACGAAACGAAAAATATAGAAACACAGACGGCTGTTAAAAAAGCTGAAAAGATACCGGATAAGGCTTATATGACTATACTGCCGATAGTCGGACTGGCGGTGGCTGTTATAATTCTGGCGGCGGTTTTAGTGAAAAGAAAAAAGAAGGATAAAAAACAAAATTGATTGGAGCTTTATATGACATTGTTTTTGGTTATTCCCTGCTATAATGAGCAGGAGGTTTTACATGAAACCTCAAGACAGCTTAAGGAAAAAATGAATTATCTTATTTTGGCGGGAAAAATAAGCGATAAAAGCAGAATAGTATTTGTGGACGACGGTTCAAAGGACAAAACTTGGGAGATTATCGAGGAGCTTCATGAAAGCGATTGTATTTTCCGCGGAGTGAAGCTTTCCAGAAACAGAGGTCATCAGAACGCTTTGCTGGCCGGACTGATGACCGTTAAAAACGAATGCGACGCCGCGATCTCCTTAGACGCTGATTTGCAGGACGATATAGACGCTATCGACGGTATGGTCGATAAATTTTCAAATGAGAAATGCGACGTAGTTTACGGCGTCAGAAGCGCAAGAAAAACGGATACGTTCTTTAAGAAATTTACAGCGGAATCCTTTTATAAAATAATGGCTAAAATGGGCGTAGAGGTTACTTTCAATCATGCGGATTACCGTCTTATGAGCCGCCGCGCTCTTGAAGGTCTGGAACAGTTCAAGGAGGTAAATCTGTTTTTACGCGGGATAGTGCCCCTGATCGGTTATAAATCCGACTCTGTTTACTATGAAAGAAAGGAACGCTTTGCAGGAGAATCAAAATATCCGCTTAAAAAGATGCTTGCTTTTGCAATGGAGGGAATCACCTCTCTTTCTGTCAAGCCTATAAGAATGATAACGACGCTTGGAGTAGGCATATTTACCGTCAGCATAATAATGCTCGTTTATTTTCTTGTACGTCATTTTATGGGAGATACGGTTGAGGGTTGGACTTCGATTGTCGTATCAGTCTGGGCTATCGGAGGACTTCAGCTTCTGGCTATAGGAATAATCGGCGAATATATAGGCAAGATTTATCTTGAAACCAAGGAACGTCCGAAATTTATTATAGATAAATATCTCGGCGACTGACAAGTTTTATTATTCCTTAATCCGCTTATTGACTAATAATGCGTACTGTGGTAAAATATCTATGTTTAAAAAGCAAAAGGAGAGTATAAAATGAATCGTGTTAAAAGGTTAGCCGCGGTTATACTGTGCGCTGTGACAGCCGCAGGAATATTTACAGGCTGCGGCGATATAGACAGAGATAAATATATAGCAAAATCCAGAAGCGAAGCTGAGGGAAGCAGCGCAAGCGAGGAAAGTCAGCAGGAAAGCGGCCGACAGAATGCCCCCGAAGAGCTGATAACGTCAGACGGAGCGTGGAAATCCATGAAATTCACTCTTGACGGCAATGAGCTGGTTTTAATCAAGCTGCCTTATTCTTCTCTTACAGAGCAGGGCTGGAGCTTTGATTACAATGTTTACGGAATGAAGGATCTTCTGACAGACTCCGGAGTTTTCTATCAGAGAAGCGTATATCTTGATCATGAGGGAATGGACGACGGCACAATCTGTATCGGTTTTGCCAACTTTAACGATGAAAAAAGCAAGGTCGACGATATGCATATCTGGTCTATTGAATTTACGTCAAAGGACAAGACTCAGTATCCTGAGGTGACGCTGGAGGGCGGCATAACATGGGGAGCTGACGAAGAGGCAATTAAATCGGCTTACGGCGAGCCTTCCGCTTCTGAAAGAAACGACGATGAAAAATATACAAATCTGACGTATACCGATAATGCGGGAAAAACTATTTATCTTAATATCTACGACGACGGCGGACTCGGAAAAATCACAATGGATTCTTATGGCTGATTTTAACATTTTTAAATGCTGATACTTGAATTATGATAAAAAATGTGTTATATTAGTATACATAAATAATAACTGTTACTGATAGCGGAAGCCTGTCTGTTTTATGAATATTCGTTTATCAGAACGGAAATGGAGTGTAAAAAAATGAGCGACGTAAGAATTTCAGACGATATTCTATATATAGGCGTTGACGACGGGGATTTGGATTTATTTGAAAGCCAATATGAGGTTCCTAACGGAGTTTCATATAATTCCTATTTAATTATTGACGATAAAATTGCGGTTATGGATACGGCCGATACAAAGGTTTCAGAAAAATGGCTTTCTAATCTTGAAAAGGCGCTGGGCGGGAGAAAGCCGGATTATCTTGTGATTTCGCATCTTGAACCTGATCATGCAGGAAATATAAGGGCGGCCGCTGAAAAATATCCGGAAATGAAGCTTGTTCTAAACTCTAAATCTGCGGCGATGATCGTGCAGTTTTTTGAAATTGATATTGAAAAAAGAGGAATCATTGTCAAAGAGGGCGAAGAACTGAATCTGGGCAGACATACCTTGAAATTTATCATGGCTCCGATGGTTCATTGGCCGGAGGTTATGGTTGAATATGAGAAAACAGAAAAAATACTTTTTTCAGCAGACGGCTTTGGAAAATTCGGTACTTTGGACACTGATGAGGAATGGGACTGCGAGGCAAGAAGATATTATTTTAATATTGTCGGCAAATATGGAGCGCAGGTTCAGGCCTTGCTTAAAAAAGCCGCGGCTTTGGATATCAAAATGATATGTCCTCTGCACGGACCTATACTTAAGGAAAACTTAGGACATTATATCGAAAGGTATTCCGTTTGGAGCAGCTATGAGCCTGAGGAAGAGGGAGTTTTCGTAGCTTATGCGTCGATACACGGCAATACGGCCGCCGCCGCTTTAAAAATGGCGGAGATTCTTAAAGCTAAGGGCGTTAAGAAGATAGAGGTTATGGATCTGGCAAGGGAGGATATGGCGGAGGCTGTGGAGAACGCGTTCCGTTATAGCTCAATGATACTTGCTGCCGCAAGCTATGACGCCGGAGTTTTTCCCTGCATGGAGGATTTTCTGCACCATCTTAAGTCAAAGAATTATCAGAACAGAAAAATAGGTATAATTGAAAACGGCTCGTGGGCTCCTTCCGCGGCTAAGACTATAAGGGGTATTCTTGACGGAATGAAAAATATCAGGATTGCAGAGCCGGCGGTAACAATTAAATCGGTAATGAAAGACGCGGATATTCCGAAAATGGAAGAGCTTGCAGAAGCTGTAATTAAATAAAATAAAACCTCCGTTTTTTGGCGGCGCATCAAAGGGATTTTCGTAAAACGAGAATTTTTGAGTGGCACCTTCAAAGAGTGCGACAAGAAGAACACCCACGCAAGAGTAGAAATGCTCCTGTGTGGGTGTTTTCGTTTTGCTTATATTATTATAGATTTTTTTGCTGTACAGAAAGAATAAAATCTGCCATTGAGACAGCAGCGTTAACAAATAATCTCGCATGATGTTCGTCAATTGAAATTCTGTTTGCACCGACTCCGTGTGCATCGCTATCCTTATTTCGCATCTCAGCAATTGCAGAAACAATACTGTTCAAGCCAGACAACAAGGTATTAATGCGTTTGTCTGTATTAGAATCAGTGTGCATATTGTATAAAGTTCTTACCTGCTTATATAGCTTGCCGATGTCCCCGCCATCTGATGGAATTTCATTTTTCTTTTCTATCACATAGCAAAATGTTTCTTCCAATAGTGTACGCGCTTTTGTTATTGCACTATCATAATCATTCTGGTCAACATCTCTCATTGCACGAGAAGAAATGCTTTTGATATATTCTCTGTCTATATTTTTGATTTCCGGTGCGACAATCTCAACTTTACTACCAATATTGCGAATGGAAAAGTTATTTCCCGTTACAACAAGCTCATTTCCTCCAAAATAGAGAATGCCATTAATTTTCTCAATGATAGTAGATACTATTGTTTTGTATGCTTCATCTATTTCGTTTGCTCCATGACCACGCAGAGTTTTGGAAAATTGCTCTTTAGCAAACATATATGATAGCAGATTAGAACATTTCTTGTTTTTTATACAATGTTCAAGAAGATTGTCCAAATATTGCCAACGACTCAATGTACCTCCATTCCACGAATAGGTAGTTGGAAGCCCAAATAGTGTTGATAAAGCACATAGGTCTGCACCGGATAAATAAGGCATAGCAATTTGTATTGTTGTTCCATCCTCAAATTCGTAATTATTATATTTGGTATCTCCATCAAGGACGGCAATAATTTCTTTTGTTTTAATGAGATAGAACGAATCTTGCTGAACTATAATTTACACCTCCCATATATTCTCGAAAACGATTATATTGCAATCACATCTTCTATAATTTGCTTTACCTTCTTGTTATTAAGCTGTGTATGGAAAGACACTGTGTATCCGTCAATCGTCAACTGTTTAAAGAAAGCCTTTGCACATTCGATTTTTGCACTTTCTGTTCCACGTAGAGTTGATTGATTTTCTACAGACTTTGTTTCAACCACGATGTTTAGTTCTTTTGTGCCATCTGTGTGTTTTACAACATACATAAAGTCCGGGCTATAGTTCTCTCCAACAATTGTAGGGATTGCAATGCTTGATTTTGGGATTTTACCATATACCACAACCTCTTCAATATCGGTCATAATATTTTCTTTTTCTAACGGAGAGTCAAATGCAATACGGTTATATAAGTATTTTTCGGAAGGAGTTCCTTCGACAAACCTGGTACCCACATTTCCTTGTTTGATAACTTCTCTTGGCGTGCCATCCTTGTATGTCAGAGCCGTTTTTGTAACAGGCTGGCTTGAGCGTGAATACTTAAAACGAGTCTGCATTTTTTCGATACGCCAATCCGCAAAGGCACGAACAATGTTTGCTACAGTGTATTCGTTAATATGGTCATTTGGAATGGCATTTGCCTTTTCTTTAGCATACTCACACATTGCTTTATGAATTTCAACAATCGGGATACTCGTCTGTACGCTAATCCTCTTTAAAAATTCATTGTATGCCAATGGACGTTTTATAGAATAAGACACGCCTGTGTCTTCTCTGACCATCATAACATTTCCGTCTGTTGTAACCTCATCACGATGACTGTATAAGGTAACATTCCCGAAAATACCACCTCTTCTTAAAATATCATGAAGTGCCTGTGGTATTTCATCTTTTAGGTCAGCATCATAGAATAAGTAGTATTTATGGTTGATGCTTTCCCACAGTTCCTTTAATTCAGAGTAAACTGCCTTTCGGATGTGTATTTCCTCTTTTTTATTCTTATTAACATCTGTGACCTTGTTGCTACCAACACCGCTTGCAAATTCAGGATAATCCGCATAGAAGGCATCTCTGTTTTCGGTACGAATTTCATAGTTACGATTGATGTACTTCTTCATCATCAAATCCATGAACAAATCGTCTGCGTCGATGTTACGGGCTTTAGCAACCTTTTCTAATGTTTCTTGTGATACAACAGTAGTAGCCGGCATTTCTCCGTTGATTTCATCGACTAATCTTTGAGCAAAATCAGCTTCGGTAAAATCAACAATATAGTTCAGTTTAAATTCCTCGTTGGATATACGGTTTCCATTTTCATCAACAGGAAGACGTAAGCCTCGACCAACTTCTTGCAGTTTGCTGTTTTCGCTACCGCTGGAACGAAGTTTTGCGATTGTGAATACATTAGGATTATCCCAGCCTTCCTTTAGTGTCCATTTGGAAAACAGGAATCTGCGTGTATTATAAGAACCATCTGCGTTGCGAAGAGAGATTAATCCCTTTTTATTGTGTAAAATATCAGCCACTTCATTAGCAATGGCTTCATCCGAATCACTATTATCTTGAGCAAAATAACCTGCATGACAAGCAGATATATCAGCGGCACTGGCTTCAAGATATTCTCTATATTCTTGCTCGGCTGCCGGAAGTGTGGCAATCAACGAATTGATATTTTCCAAGAGCAAACGTTCAAACATTTCTCTTAAATACGGAGTTTTTCCTTCTTCTGTATCTCGATATGAAGTAATATCATCTATGAAGAAAAGTGCCAATGTTTTTATTTTGAACTGTCTGCCAGAAAAATTCTGTCTTTCTGTTTCAAAGTGTCGCTGAATTGCCAGTTTCAACATCTGTTCCTGATATGACGAAGAATAAATATCCGTATTAAATTCCTCGCCTTGGAACTTCGTCTGCCCGTTCGTGAGTTCGATGTAATTCTTACCAATCGCAGAAATAGTAATACCTTCAAACGCAGTATCAATTACTGACAGCGAATCCCCCGGTGTCAGCATATATGTTTTTGTATCCTCGCCACGCTTCTTAAACTGGAATGTAGCAGAAGTCTTTGACACTACAGTTGCTAATTTTACTTTTTCTTCCTTCTGTGAAAGAGGTTCAAAATGTTCCTTTGCAACACCTTTTATCAAATTAAGATTGAAGGAGTCACAGGCATTCAGTTCATATACAAGATTATTAAAATCTTTTAAGGTTACTTTATTACGTCCGGTTCCAACCGACACTTCCGGGAATGTTGCACCGAAACGAATAATCATCTGTGGGCATAATTCCTCAACAATGGCCTTATATGCTTTTTGGTCTCTTGAAAAACGATGTGGTTCATCAATAATCACAACAGGCTTTGTTGCCTTTAATGCGTCAAAAGGTCTATAAAACCCTTCGACTAAATAATCATAGTCGGAGCGTGTCAGCATATTGCCGTTTGTTAAAAGCTGCATATTGACAAGCAGTACATATATTTTATTTGTGTTTTGGCAAGAGCCTGTAACATAGTCTCGCACAGCAGACGGCATTGCTAAAAATCCTTTTTTCTTTTTCTTAGGACTTTCCAATACCCCTAATTCAATATCAGCGTTATATCCACAGGCATCAGAAAAATGATGTTTTACATAGCTGTCTGCAATAAACTGTGATGTACCTGCCTTGATAGGCAACGATGGAACAGCAATAATAAATTTGTTAAACCCGAACTTTTTATGCATTTCATAAATGGTCTGTGTATATACATAGGTTTTTCCAGTGCCAGTTTCCATCTTAACATCAAGGTTAAGATAATCCCCATCATCTTGACAGCCTCTATAATCTGCACGTATTCCTTTTTGCACTTCTGCAATATTGTGAATTAATCGCAGTTCTTTTCTGTCAAAGGACGGATTTTCATATGAAAGACGAGGCTTAACCATAGAAATGCCATCAAGTGCAGATATCAGAGCATCAACAGCTTTCTTCTGATGGTCTAATTCTCGTTCAAGTATTAGTTCCAAAACCTGCACCTCCTTAGTATCTGATATCCAGATTGATTTTTAAGTTCTTTTCGGAATCACGCAATATCTTTACATTTGTTTTCAGATTTTCCATTTCAACATAGTTGAAGCTATATCCAAAAAGAACGATATTCTGCGGATTGAAATTACCTTCATTGTTGTATTTTTCAATCAAAGCCTTAATTGCTTCTTCTGTTAATCCCGGATTAATGAAATACAAATGGTTTCCACACCAATATGCAGTATATCCGGCAAGGTCAATCATCTCGCAGTTATTCACAAAGCCATAATTATCATGGACAAGCCATGTTGTGAGAACGGTATTTGCACCGAATTCATCATATACGGTAGTGTCCGTGATAAATCCACTGTTATCGAAGCTATCGATTTTATCTAATGTGGTCTGACTTACTTCGTGTAATGTATAGTGCTTAAAGCCAAGGTCGGCAGTAGTATCCGGATATTCCTCACGCAGTTTGTTTGCTGCTCTTATGATTCGTTCTAAACCAAGATAGTTAATCGTATGAGTTCTGTGGACGGAATCTAAAAAAGCAATATTTTTCTTTACATTTCTTAATGTTTCTCCAGAAGCAGTCTTCAATTTATCATCAAGATTTTCTGGTAATTGTATCAGAATGCATGAAATATTACTGTTCCTGTCTTGATTCAATTCATAAACAGCCTGCATGGTTGTAGCCGAACCACTGAAAAAATCACACACAATTCCTGTTGTTTGTCCAGAAACACCCATGTGTAGTACTCTTTTTATAAGTTCTACTGATTTAGGATAATCAAATTCAACATCTGGTAAAATTGCTTTTAGAGTTCTTCTTGCTACATCTGTTGATAATTCGCCGCCTTGCCAAAATGACTTGGCTTTTGAAGTCCTTTCTTCATCTTCATCAAATTCGTCAAATTCATCATCAAGTACAACAGGGTTTAGTGCTGGATTCAAATACACTCTGTGCTTTATTCCCCATCTACCTTTATTGTTTTTCTCTGGATGCAGAATATCAAGCGAATTAGCAACATGGTCTTTTCCCCATCTCCAACGTCCATCACTACCGTCTCCGCGTAGCGGAACAATTTTTTCATAACCATTTGAGGTATTCATAGATATGTCACCAGTTTCTGGATTGAAATATATAGGGAAGTACATATTAGGTCTGTCCTCACGTCTATCAGGACGTCCACGTTTGCGTAAATCTCTTAATGCATACAAATTACCATTTTCATCAGTATACTTGTATTGTTTTTTCTGTTCATCTGTTAATGGCAAACCGCCAGACACAAAATTTTCACTAACATACATCAATAAATATTCGTGTGTAGTTGCAATATTCGCTCTATCATTGCGTCCTTTTAAATTGTTGACAACGGCAATTTGTCCTGCAAAATTCTGCTCGCCAAATATATCGTCACAAACAAGTTTTAAATTGCCTTGTTCATTATCATCTATTGATATGAAAATAACACCATCTTTTGACAATAGACCCTTTGCCAACTGCAAACGTGGATACATGAACATAAGCCAAGCAGAGTGCGATGCACTACCACGATTCGTTAAATCAAGGATACGCTGCGCCTGTTCTTCATCAATGCTCAATTTTGATACCAAATCTGCTGCTGTAAAATTGAATTTATCATTATATACGAACCCGTCCGTACCTGTATTGTAAGGCGGGTCTATATAGATACATTTTATCTGCCCGGCGTAAGACTTTAGTAAATGCTTAAGTCCATCGAGATTATCTCCACTAATATAAACATTTTGGCTGTTTGCATTTTCGGACAAGCCGTTATGTGCTTCGTCTGGAATGATAATTGTTTCGGTATCAAGAGATGCCAACATTTTTGCATAATTCTTTCCGAGGAATTTAAGCTCATATCCCTCGTGAGAAACATCTGTCTTATCTTTTAAGAATTCAGAAAATCTTACCATATCGAAAGTACCATCTGCTCTAAAGCAAGATGGGAAGTTCTCACGCAAAATTGCCATTTCCTTTTGATTAGGGGTTACGGACTCATTAGCCGTCATAATATCTTTAATCATAGGGTTATCCCTCCTTGCCGTCATCCGGCACAAATTCTATACTCTCATCCAATTCCGGCAATTTGCCTGCTTGAACTGCCAACTTCTTTTCCTGTGATTTTACACGGCTTTCCAATTTTCTTATATCTTCAGACGGTGGCAGTTCTTCTGGTTTGATACCACGCTGTCCAAGCATTTCACGAACAGATAGATTGTTCTGCACGTGTTCGCCTGTAATGGCTCTTTCTCCTTGTAAATCTTTTTCTTCTACATTATAGTTGGTCATTTCAGTTGCCAGATTTTTTGCTGCAATTGTCAAAGTAGGTAAGAAATCAGCGAGAGGACGATTATCCTTCACACCCAGACGAGACTTCATCTCCTGTGTACTATGACCACCGAACAAAGCCTGATCACCTTTAGAACGGATACGCCCAAAACCAGCATCATCAACACCACGTTCATAAATATTCTGTGATAAACGTTTTTCAGATTCACGCAATCTGCCGCGTGCTTCTGTGCGCTCAATAAGAGCAATACGTTCTTCAATTAATTCTTGTTTTAGTGTCTGTACAGCAAAATAGCTCTGTGCAAATGCGATTTCTTCCTTCTTCGGGTCGCCGTTCTGTGCAATTAAATAGCAGGCATAACGAGTCAACATATAGTCCTTGACATTTCTATGTGCACCGCTACCCAAGGGAACCATTTTCGTGACCTCACGAAAATGGTCAGATACCTCAATACCACTGGTTTCACAGGACTCCATTGCACGACTGATTGCTTTGGCAAAATTCTCCCAACGTTCATAACCAAGCAAAGGCATTAGTTCACGAGCAAACCAAAACTCGACGTTAGCGTTTTCATCACTATGTATAACAAGGTCAAACTGTTCTTTAATTTGACCGACTCTTTTTTTATCCATTATATTTCCTCCTTTTCATCGGGTACAAATTCCAAAATATCATCAACTCCACAATTCAAAACTCGGCAAATGCTTTCTATGCTGTCAAGCGAGATATATCCGTTGCGTTTTAACCTTGTGATAATATTGGCAGAAAATCCTGCTTGCTGCTGCAATTGTGCATTCGTCATATCTTTCTCTATTAATAAATGGAATAGTTTTTTGTAGCTTACTGCCATTTTCACACCTCCAAAAACATCTCATATAACTCTAAAATATATTATATCACGCAAAGATGAATTTTTCAATCTGTGCAGATAAGAAAACTTGTAACATTTTAATGAAATTACCCATCAGTCGGAGTACCAATGGTACTTCGGCTTTTTTTGCACTTTTTTCGCTCAAAATCAAAATTCTTCTCCAGTGGTAATTCAGATGAGAAATTTTTTCAAACCCCTTCGTCAAAACGGCTCCGCCATCTCCAAAGGATAGTGAGGGAAAGATATTTATAAGATTTTTCGGAATTGCCCGGAATCTGCCCTGTGAATTTCCCTTAGGAATTTAGAAAGGAAAATTTCAAAATCCTTCGTCAAAACGCATTCCCCATCTCCAAAGGGGAGTAAGGAAAAGAAATTTTTTCTTTCCGAGGGGGTTCGATTCCTACAGATTTTTCGCTTATGGACAGAGGGAAGAAAAAACTCTCACGATACTGCATCTAATGGCCATTTAGATAAATACACAAAAACCAAGGAGGTACAAGCCTATGAACAATACACCTAACTCTGCAAGGAAGGAGGCACAGCGACAGTATGACAGGATACCGGAAATTCTGCGTAAGAATGCTCCATTCTGCCTGTGGCGATATGAGGTTAAAAACGGTCGCACAAACAAAGTTCCCTACAGGGTAACAGGTATAAAAGCCAGTTCCACGGATATCAGCACATTTTCTACTTTTGAGGAAGTGATAGCCGTAGCTGACAAATTCGATGGTATCGGCACACTTCCAAGCAAATACATGAGCGCCATCGACATCGATGACTGCGTGGTAGATGGCAAGCTGTCCGATATAGCACAGGATATCGTGGACACCATGAATTCCTATACGGAGTTTAGTCCCTCCGGCACAGGCCTACGTATCCTGTTTACCGCAAAGGACTGCGGATACGATAAAGACCGCTATTACATCAATAACCAAAAAATCGGTCTTGAGGTCTATATGGCTGACTTTTCCGAGCAGTTTATTACGCTGACAGGAAATGTCCTCTGTGGGGATAACATTGAGGAACGCCCTAAAGAAATTATTGCTGTACTTGAAAAGTACATGGTGCGTCCGTCAACTGTGAAATCCCATGCGGAGGCTCCCGGCAGCTACCTTTCGGATGAAAGCGTTATCGGGAAAGCCAAGGTTTCCAAGCAGGGCGAAAAGTTCACTGCTCTGTGGGAAGGCAGCACAGACGGATATATCAGTCACAGTGAAGCAGACCTCGCCCTTTGTACCATACTCGCATTCTGGTGCGGCGGCGATACCGAGCAGATGGACAGGCTGTTCCGTGATTCCGGTCTTTACCGAGATAAGTGGGAACGTGAGGATTACCGCAACAATACCTTGGAAAAAGCTGTGAATACCACCTCGGAGTTTTATGCTCCTGTGTCCGTATCTGCCGCCGATGACTTCAATGACCTCGCACAGACGCTCCTTGCACTTGACCCTGCACAAAACAGCAGATACAAGGGCGGCGATATCGGTTTCGGCAGACTGTTCGCAGATGTCTATAAAAACATCGCCCGTTATGTCCCGGAACGCAAGAAATGGTACATCTTCAACGGACAGCGTTGGATAGCCGATGACGGTGCGCTGATGGCGATGGAACTGTGCAAGGATTTAGCTGATGCGTTGATTGTGTACGCACTGAGCATTAAGGACGAAGGTGTCCGTGGCGTGTTCTTAGACCAGTGCCGTAAATGGCAGCAGCGCCGTTTCCGTGACATTTATCTCAAGGATGCACAAAGCGTATATCCCATTTCGATGGCGGCATTCGACAGAAACCGTTATCTGCTCAACTGCAACAACGGAACATTGGATTTGAGGGCAAAGACCTTCTATCCCCACAATCCGATGACCTGCTTACCAAAATTTGTGCTGTGGACTATATCCCGTCAGCACACTCACAGCGTTTCGATGCCTTTATTGATGAAATTATGAGCCACGACAGTGAAAAGGCTCGTTTCCTGCAAAAGTCCCTCGGCTACGGCATCAGCGGAGATACCCGTTATGAATGTCTGTTTCTCCTCTATGGAGAACTGACCCGAAACGGCAAAGGAACGCTGATGGAAAGCTGCCTTACTGCTGTGGGCGATTATGGCAGAACAGTGCGCCCGGAAACCATCGCCCAAAAGCAGAATACCAACAGTCAGGCTCCTTCCGAGGACTTGGCAAGACTGGCAGGTATCCGCTTTGCCAATATCTCCGAGTCTTCCCGTGGCTTGGTGCTGAATGCAGCGCAGGTTAAGAGTATGACGGGTAATGACAGCATTAACGCTCGTTACCTCCATGAGAACTCCTTCGATTTCAAGCCTCAGTTCAAATTGTATATCAATACGAACTACCTGCCCGTTATCAGCGATATGACCCTGTTTTCCAGTGGGCGTGTGGTCATCATTCCCTTTGACCGCCACTTTGAAGAATGGGAACAGGATAAGAGCCTGAAAGAGGAATTCTCCAAGCCGGAGGTGCAAAGTGCCATTCTAAATTGGCTCGTTGATGGATATTACCTGTTATAGGCAGAGGGTTTATCACAGCCGAGAGCCGTGACCGAGGCTATCCGTGCCTACTCCTACGAAAGCGATAAAATCGCCCAGTTTGCAGAGGAGCGCCTTGAGGAGGATGCCAATGCGGAAACCCGTACCTCCGAGGTTTACAGTTCTTACCGACAGTGGTGTGCCGACAATGGCTGCTATGCCGAGAACAACCGAAATTTCAATCACGAACTCCGTAAGTTTGCCACAGTGGTACGCCGCAGACCCCGTAAGGGTGGCGAGAAAACCACTCAGCTTGTGGGATACAAGCTGAAAACGGGCGTGGAGTTCCTGTGATTATCACAGTGGGGCAATCTGTGGCTGTTAAATATAGTTTTTTCTAAAAAGAGCATTTTTAACAACAACATATAAATCAAGCCACATAATGCCCCAAAGCCATAAAGGAGGTGGTGCCTATGATTGCATAGCGCCCTGTGACCATATAACCAAAATCTCACTGAAAGGAGCCAAGAGCAATGAAACACAGATTTTTCTACGGCTTACAGCCGAGCATCAAACAGTTCAGACCCGAAGAATTCTCCCGTGGTGCGTATGAATGCACACAGCTTTTCCAGACCAATAACGGCACTCCCGTTATGATTTCCCGTAACAAGGTAATGGACATCTGGAAAGTGGAGTATGGCCTTTCCTCTGTGTTCTTCGGAACAAAGGCAGAGGCACTCGCATACTGCAAGGGCAGATTTTTCGATTCAGACGGACAGGCGGTGTAGCCATGACAGACATCAAATATTACCCGCTTATCGACTGCGAAACTGACGGAACAGAGAAAATGCCTATGTTCCCGGTTACGGACAGCAAGTCCATCAAGGCACAGAGCCATCTGTGGTTAGAGGAGGTTGTGCCTCACTACTACAGACTCCATGCCGAAGCTAACCATCGTCCCGTTAATGCAATCAGCATTCGCTGCCCTCTTTGCGACAAAGTGATGCGTTGTATCAGTGTGGACATCAACGAAACCAAGCTGGGATTGTACGCTTGCAGTTCCTGCGTCAACGATTAAGGAGGAAATTTTTATGACCAACAATGTAACAAAAGAATTCTTGCAGGAGCATTTCCGCAAGCACGATTCCACTACTCTCTACAAGCCGGACGGCACTGCCGTTACCTTCCGTAAGCAGTACAACCTTGTGCTGAAAGGCGGCGGCTTCAAAGGCACCTTCAAGACCTATGACGAACTTACTGATTTCTATCGTAAGCGCCACCTGTGCTTGAAGCCTGTCATCACTGCCTAATGCAACGGTGCGTGTCCTCATTCCATACGGGAGGGGCGGGTCTAATCTTCACACCTTTTTATCCGTGCAACGGGCGTGGGGGTTCACGCACAAAAATCGCGTATTCAAAGGGGTAATTAACCCCTAATCAAAAATATGGAGGATTTACTATGATTACCAAGGATTTTTTCGAGAAACAGCTTAAAAAGCGCAACAAGGTCACTGTGTACTCCCCGGAGAACATTCCGCTGGACATTTTCAAGGAGCCTTACATCGGATGTGACGGTGCTGGATTTGAGTTCGAAATGGACTGCGTTGACCTTGCGGACTACTGCAATGCAGTGGGTCTGAAAACCAACAACGATTAACAGGAGGAAACGATTATGAAGAAGTATTCTGAAATGCTGCCTCACATCGAAGGCAGTGACTATGAAAACCATTTCTGGAATGCTGTCCGTGGCAAACAGGGACACAAGGAATTTATGGATAAGGGTGCGGATGCCGACACAGGAGCCTTTACCCTCACGCCCAAGGGACAGAGCAAGTATATGGCTGCTGTGAAGAAGGAAGGTCTGTTCCGCAGCCTTGCTACTGACATCTGTGCCTATGACCACCACTACAACATCAAAACCGCAAATGGCGATGATGTAGCGGTCTGGATGCCGGAGGGCGGCACTATCCCTATTGCCGATGGTATGGCTGATTTCAGCGATATTACGCTCCAAAGCCACAAACTGGCTGTGTTCCTTAAATTGGAGGAGGCATTTATCAAGGATGCCACTTTCAACATCGAGGACTACCTTGTATCCCGTCTTGCCAAGACCTTCGGCAGAGCCGAGGACAACGGTTTCATCAACGGCATCGGCACTGATATGCCTACAGGTATTCTTGCAGCCGATGGAGGTGCAGAGGTCGGTGTGAGTGCTTCTGCTATTACCTATGAGGATGTGGTCAAGCTGTTCTTTTCCGTCAAGCCGGAATACCGCAAAAATGGTGTATGGCTTATGAACGATGAAACTGCACTTGCACTCCGCACCCTCAAGGATGAAGGCGGCAATTACATCTGGAATCACGCCAACGATACCATTCTCGGCAAGAAGGTGTGTATTTCCGAGTTTATGCCTTCTGTTGAATCCGGCAGCAAGCCTATCGTCTTTGGCGATTTCTCCTACTACTGGATTGTAGGCCGCCGCCCTGTCAGCGTCCGTACTCTTGTAGAGAAGTTTGCTATGGTGGACTGCATCGGCTATCTGGCATACGAGTTCCTTGACGGGAAACTTGTCCGCCCC